>Ga0206130_10000017_pt1 | contig 291934 bp, 368 predicted proteins | sample Helgoland_Spring_9_FD_148637 | JGI IMG/M metagenome (GOLD analysis project Ga0206130, IMG submission 148637) | Pelagic subsurface seawater microbial communities from Kabeltonne, Helgoland, North Sea - Helgoland_Spring_Bloom_20160512_1 | ecosystem: Environmental > Aquatic > Marine > Epipelagic...
GCCCGCCAAGATACAGGATAAGTATTAATATGAATAAATGTCCTGAATGTAAATTTGAATTGGATCACAACGACTTTTGTCCAATTTGTAGAGTAAAAAGATAACGCCGCAATAGCTCAGTTGGTAGCTTGCTCAACTAATAGAGCAAATTTTGCTTAAAAGCATAAATACTTTTGAGCAAATAAGGAGCCACTGATGTTTAAGTGCGGTGAATGTAATAAAGAATATGCTACCCAAAGAGCGTTGAACGCACATATGGTAGCACATAAAGAAGGAAGTAGATATAGCGTTAGCAGAGCAGGACCTATAAAAACATTTATATGTCTGCACTGTGGAAATGAAAATAAATGGTCACACTCGACTAAGAATAAATTTTGTAATTTAGAGTGCCAACATAGTTTCCAACATAACGAATACGTTCGTGTTTGGAAGGAAACAGGTAAACTAAGCAAAGGACCAGTTAAACGGTACTTGGCAGAACAAGTAAGTGGTTGCTGGCAATGCGGAATTACTGAGTGGAACCAAAAGCCAATTGTGTTAGAATTAGAACACAAAGATGGCAATTCAGAAAATAACGCTGAAGATAACCTAAGTTTGTTATGTCCTAACTGTCATAGTCAGACATTAACATACAAGGGTAAGAATAAAGGAAACGGACGACATAGTAGAATGAAACGCTATTATGAAGGACAAAGTTTCTAAGCTGATGTGGCCCAATGGTAAGGCAACTGATTTGTAATCAGTAGATTGGGAGTTCGATTCTCTCCATCAGCACCATAATAAGCCGGTCGGGAGTTCAAGTCTCTCAACAGGCACCATAAGCGGATGTGGTGGAATCGGTAGACACGCAGGTTTTAGGTACCTGTGCTTCACGGCGTGAGAGTTCGAGTCTCTCCATCCGCACCATAATGGTCCCTTCGTCTATCGGTTAGGACGCCAGGTTTTCAACCTGGAAAGAGGGGTTCAATTCCCCTAGGGACTGCCAAGTAATGGGTCGTAGCATAATGGTAATGCACCGCTTTTTGGTAGCGTAGAGTATAGGTTCGAGTCCTATCGACCCAGCCAAATAATAGAAAGAAAAAATATGTTAACAGAAGATTTTAAAAGAAACTTTAGTTTTAATGGTTCCGCACCTAGAAGTCAATATTGGGGTACAATAGTAATTACGTTTCTTGCGGTAATTATAGTAACTCCGTTTGTTGAAAGTGGTAGCGCAATGGTACTTTTAATTAGTATGGTGGCACTGATTTCCTTACTGTGGGTTATGCTAGCAGTAACAGCTAAACGATGCCGTAATTGTGGATTAAATCCATGGTGGACCGCCGCAACATTGATTCCATTTATTGGATCAGTTGTTACTATTGTACTTGGTTGTCTATCAACTAAGGATTCAGAAGGATAATAAAATGAAAGAACAATTAGTAAAAGCAGCACGTATGCACGCCGAGGGTGAACTAGAACGTGCCAAAACAAACATCTTGGTATACATGAACCACGCAGTTGGTATTGGTGAACACAGCGATATTGTTGAAGCTATTCAAGAAGAACTTGATAAAATGGCATCAGCAACTGATCGTATTGAAATGCTAAACACTCACTTTTCTGAATGAACCTGAATCCCTTAAATAAGAACACAGTGGACAGGAGTATAAGGTCAGATGTATAGCGTAGAAATGGATCATGATGAGATTACGATCACAATCATGGACGATCACGGTAATTACTCTGACCTTATTATTAATAGTTTTGATGACATTGTCTATATTAGACAATTTGAAGATGATAAAAAAATACCACATGCTATAGCAATATCACCACAACAATGGGAAGAACTGATAGCATCATTTCAAAGCCATGAAGGCTTTTTTAAGACAGTTAACAGGAAAAAATAATGACAGCTAAGACTTTAATCTTTACTATTGGATTGACTGATGAAATAGATAACAATGGTGAATGGATTGTACAGTCAGAACATGAACAACCTGAATATCGTAAATCTTATAATCTATACAAACAGAATCCAGAAGTGGAAAAAGCGTCACTTTCCTGGAAACTGAATATGGAAAATCCATTAGTTGTTAAATTAGTTGAACAATGGGAAAAGATTATCAGAAAACCACACCTTAAGATGATCAACACACGGCATAAGCCATTCCATTTTAATAAAGATTATTTGGATATGGATATGCTATTACAGCATATCTCGCTATTGCCTGACGAAGACATAATATCATTACCCAATAGTGAGTTAATGGATTATGGATTTGGAAAAAGAAACAGCACAAGTTGGGGAGCATTAGTATTGTTTATGGATAACATCTATAATCACAATAATATTAGCAATAGTTATATACATAGTCAAATTGATTATACACAAGAAAATAATGAATTAGCTATTGAGGAAGATTTTGATACTGTTAACAATAGAGTTTTAGAAATACCGTCAAATTTTTACTTAAACTTAAACTTAACTCAAAACAAAAATTCCACTGCTCCAACAATATTTAAAAATCTATTCCATCATCAACAGAATATATTTGAAGAATATGAAGATGAACTAATTAAGTTAGGTTATGATAAAGAATCGTATACAAAACTTCTTACTAGTGAAGTATTATTAATTGGTGAGCCACAAGACTCGCCTACAACTCTTTACGAAACTTTTTCTAAATATCCAACAGTTTGTCGTACTAGCTTAACCAAAGAGGAATAACAATGAAAATTATCGACTCATATACCAAAGAAGAAAAACTCAGCGTAATTATGCTACAAGACGAAGTCTTTAGTGTAGCATATTATGAAAATGATAAATGGGTAGGCGGTATTGAATATCCAAATAAACATATTAATTATGTCAAAGATGCGGCAAGTAATTGGATAGATGGCATTCTAACCAGAGAAACTATCCAAGAATACGGAAAAGTTTCTTAAATTAATTCAAACTATTTTATAACCTATTGAAAACACTGGAAACCTTTGTTCTGTTTTTTGTTGACTTCCTGATCTAGAACTGCTAGAACATTAGTATAAGTTAAACAAAAGCAAGGAATACAAAATGGCAATGGTTAAAACAGTAGTAGATCCAGTAAAATCGTTTGAAGATTTGCAGGGACGAATTCTTTGCAAAGTATTAAAACTTGATGACTACGAACTTCGCTTCCACTTGACTGAAGATCACTATGTGCGTATGTATCATATGCAGGACTGCTGTGAAAGCGTATACATCGAAGACATTGTAGGCGACTTAGATGATCTTGTTGGAACTCCACTGCTGTTGGTTGAAGAAGTAAGCAACTACGACGGCGAAAGCAAAGAATACAGTGAAAGCGAAACTTGGACCTACTACCGTTTTAGAACTATAAAAGGCTCAGTAGATATTCGCTGGTACGGTGAAAGCAACGGATACTACAGTGAAAGCGTAGATATTAAAATCGTAGGTTGACAACCAAGACGTCTTACTGTATAGTATTAGTATAAACAAAGCAAAAGGAATAACACAATGGTAATGTTAAACACAGCAATCCAAGCAATCCAAAACAGTGATCGTGATGAACTAAATCAGATTATTGCAGCAGTTAAATTGCGTCAAACATTCCTTGCTCGTCAAGCATCACGTTCGTTTATGGTAGGTGACATTGTATCATTTACAGGACGCCGTAATGCTACAGTAACAGGGCGTGTTACCAAAGTTAATCAAAAGACTGTAGTTGTACTTGATAACAACTCGTCTACACAGTGGAAAGTTACAGCATCAATGTTAACACCACTAAGCATAGGAGCCTAATCAGATGTGGGCAATTGAAGCAAGAAATTTCGGTGAGAAAAAAGATTACTTTTATCAGTCTGGATTGACAATGAAAGAAGCTCACCGTATGATCGCAAAAATGTCAAACAGTGGCAACTGGGCTAGCTGTCGTGCTTGGGATAAAGTAGCTGAGTGGAAGCAAGAAGAAGCTAACGAACGTATCCGTAAATTTGGTGGAAAGTTATCAGTATGAAAAAGTCAGAAACAGTTTACAATGTGGATCAAGCCTTGCAATTGTCTGTATATGTTGATGATCAGCAAGGGTTTATTAAAAGTGGGTTTGGATTTTACGACAGTGATCGTGGAGAAGAAACTAAAGATAATAAAACTGCGATCTTTCAGTATATGAATGGCACAGTTGATATGCCAGAAATTACTGATCAGCAAAAAGAACGTGCTGTTGAAATACGTGAATATTTTAAAGGTACACTAGTAGCAAAGAAGCTCATGGGTACACTTAATAGTTTTGAAGACGGTGTTATTAAGTCAATAGGCAATAACGAAACCAATAGTTTTGGCATCAGTGTTATTGCTAGTTTACCCAACAGTTTACGTATTAGTAAAAAGCGTGATGACCTAGACACTTGGTTTGACGAACTACGTGACAAAAGTGAGTTTATTGGTAAACGTGGCGAACGTCTACGTTTTGGTGTATATGTTCGTGATGTAAAGTTTATCGCCAAATATGGAATTCACTTGGTAACTTGTGTTGATAAAGATGACAACATTGTGAAGTTCTTCTTTAGTAAAGAACCTGATATCGCAGGATTGCTTGAAGGGCGTAACGTTATTCTTACTGGTAAAGTAAAGCAACATGACGTCAGCAAGTTTAGTCAGTGTAAAGAAACTGTAATTAATTACGTAAGAGTAGAAGAAAGTGCTTGACTTATCGAATACTTGATGTTATTATGAATGTATAAACAGAGCAAATGGAGTGAGAAACAGATGCAACAAGTAATAGTACATAACGGAACATACCGCAATATGCCAGTAACTGACAAAGTCTTTAAGATGACTAAAGAATTTAAGGACGGAGCAACCGGCCCTTATATTACAGTATGTGGCAAAGAGCATAATGATATGCCAGATCGCAATGTCCGTATTAATGTAAAAGGAACAACTTGCTTTTCATTAATGACAAATGGTGAAGTACAAACGCCAGAAAAAACTGAAACAGACGCAGAGATAATTGAACGTCTGCGTGAACGTTTTCAAGTATTAGAAGATATGACATACGCATCATGTGATGGTGTTGTCCGTGGTATGGTTGTTACTGGTCCTCCAGGTGTAGGTAAATCCTACGGTGTAGAGAAGGTAATGAATGAAGCGGAAATGATGAATAAAATGGGCGGGGGTACCACAGGTACTGGACGCAAATATGGAATGGAAAAAGGTGCCGCAAGTGCCATTGGTTTGTACAAGCTACTATTTGAATATGCCAACGAAGGCAGTGTGCTTGTACTAGATGACTGTGATAGTGTATTGTACGATGAGACATCACTTAACTTGCTTAAAGCGGCACTAGACAGTAGCCCAAAGCGGTTCCTGAGCTGGCGTAGTGAAAGCCGTGTGCTTCACAACGAAGGCATTCCAGACAAATTCGAGTTTAAAGGTTCGATTATCTTTATTACTAACCTCAAGTTTGAAAAGACACGTGGTAAGATTAAAGATCACCTAGACGCTATTATGTCACGGTGTCACTATTTGGACCTTACACTGGATACAATGCACGAAAAGTGGTTGCGTTGTAAGCAGATCGTCAGTGACGGTATGTTAACCGAATATAACTTTAGTGAGTCTGATCAATCAGATCTACTGGATTATATACACACTAACCGACTCAAGCTACGTGAAATGAGCTTGCGTATGGTACTCAAGATTGCCGATCTCAAGAAGATGAACGGCGATAAATGGAAGCGGTACGTAGAAATGACTTGTATGCGCCGTAATTCCTAATAGACAGTGCAATAGTAGACCTCCTCTGTCTGCGTCACTCTCACTCAACGCTATTGCACAAACTGGGGCTCGGTAAGACATCTTACCGAGCCTTCTTTATTATAAGTATTATTGACAACCCCCAACAAGTAGTGTAGTATATTAAATATGAAATGTAAAATTATCCTTAAAGACGAGGTTAACTGTAAAGTTGAAGGCCTCGACTTACAAACTCGTCGTAAATGTGAACAGAAATTAAAGTTTATGTTACCATACGCCAGACATGTTCCTGCTTATAAACTAGGACGTTGGGATGGATGTGTTGGTTACTTTACTATGGGCGGTAATACATTTGTTAATGCGCTTAGTCATATCATTCCAATACTACAAGAACAACGATACGAATTTGATATAGAAGACAATCGCAATACTTGGGATTTAAAGTTTTCAGAAATAACTGAAGAACATTTTGCTGACCGAGCATGGCCTGATAAACATCCAGCGGCAGGACAACCTGTTATACTACGTGACTATCAAGTAGGTATTATCAATAAGTTTATTAATAATACACAAAGTATTCAAGAGATTGCTACAGGCGCTGGTAAGACATTAATGACAGCGGCTCTTAGTAATCTAATTGAGCCTTATGGACGCAGTATTGTTATTGTGCCAAACAAAGATTTGGTAACACAGACAGAATTAGATTACATCAACTTAGGTTTAGATGTAGGTGTGTACTTTGGTGACCGCAAAGACTTTGGTAAGACACACACCATTTGTACATGGCAAAGTTTAAACATCATGGAGAAACGTTTCCGTGATGGAGAACAAGATTGGGGACTGGATGAATTTTCTGAAGGTCTAGTATGTATTATGGTAGACGAAGTACACCAAGCAAAAGCTGACGTACTTAAAAAACTACTAACAGGTCCGTTCCGTAATGTACCTATCCGTTGGGGGTTAACTGGTACAATACCCAAAGCAGATTATGAGCGTTTGAGCTTGGAAGTAAGTTTGGGCGAAGTTGTGCATCAGTTAGCTGCAAGTGAACTACAAGACCAAGGTGTACTTGCGCAGTGTGACGTTAACATACTACAAATGCAAGACAGTGTGAGCTTTGGCAACTATCAGAGTGAACTAACATACTTGACAACTGATAAAAATCGTTTAGACTACTTAGGAGACCTTATTACTAATATGGCTGAAACAGGTAATACACTTGTATTGGTAGATAGAATTAAAGCAGGCGAAGGACTAATTGAACGCCTAGGTGAAGATGCTGTGTTTATTAGTGGTAGTATGAAATCAAAAGACAGGAAAGAAGAATATGATGAAGTTAGTGAAGCAAATAATAAAGTTATCATCGCAACCTATGGAGTGGCTGCCGTGGGTATTAACATTCCTCGTATTTTTAACTTGGTTCTCTTGGAGCCTGGCAAGTCCTTTGTAAGAGTAATTCAAAGTATTGGACGTGGAATACGTAAAGCACAAGATAAAGACAGTGTACAAATTTGGGACATTACCAGTAGTGCTAAGTTTAGTAAACGCCACTTAACAGAACGTAAAAAGTTCTACAAGGAAGCAAATTATCCGTTTAGGGTAGAGAAAGTAAATTATAAATGAAAGTATTAACAGTAGAGAATCAAAGTTATGACTTAGACTTTGTTCCAGAAGAAATAGAAGATATACGTTATTGTGTATTAGATTACAGCGACAAGGATAACGCAGATTATATATTTGTACCATTAGTATTTTTGGAAAGTTTTAGTTCTCCTGCCGCGGTGTTAAAAATAGGAAAACATACAGTTAGTGTACCACTAGACTGGCATATAATTGTATGTGATCCAATGGTAGGCGATCCAGAAGTATTGCCTATTACAAGTTTAAATGATCGTGGATTTAAGGCATTTTCGATTAATCCAATTAGTGGATTTATGCCTGAGTTTAACGAAGTAGAAATAGTAAACATTTATCAAGATATGAAATGGTATTTTCCTAAATTAAAGTATGGACATATACTAGCAGTACCACTTGAAGACACAGTAAAACCACTGTGTGTTTACTTTGTAAAAGAAACAAATAAAATACCTGATGTACTGAGTACTGATGATTTATGGTAATATCAAAGGAGAATTTAATGACATTACACGAACAAATCGTAGAAGCATACGAAACATATACTAAAGAGCATGAACTATGGGAAGGCAAAAGCACTAAAGCGGCTGCTGGTAGAGCTCGTAAAGCACTAGGTGAGCTAGGTAAACTAACTAAAACTCGTCGTGCTGAAATCCAAGAACGTAAGAACTCCATGTAATGAGTGGGCAAAGACGATGGCTTAAAGTTTGGAGTAGAACAGTTGGCATGCCAGCTGGACTTAATGACGACGATAAGCCAGAGTTTTTGCCTTTACGACACAACGATGTTATTAAAGCATTATGGTTCAGAACGTTCTGGATTGTCTTGCATATTTTAACATGTTGTGCTATAATAGCTGGTAATGGAAGGACACTTGGAATATGGTAGGTAAACTTAGCATTGCTAACGAAATGCGAGCAATCGATACTAAAAATCGTAATTGGTATAAAACACTTGATGATGAAGAACGTGTAAAGTACGACAAACAATTATGGATACAACAGCGTTGGGCAAGTAGTGTACAGGGCGGTAACGCAGCACAGTACCTAATTCTAGTTAATGACTATTCAAATGTAAACTTTAATCTACTAGCTAAACATCCAGAACTACAACTACAGTCTTTACAAATTGCTGGTGTAGGAAAAGCACAAAAACATGATTGGATGCCGCCTGGTAAAAAAGGTAAAAAGAATAAACTAGCTGAATGGTTAGTAACACAGTATCCAGAATGTAATGATGATGAACTTGTAATTTTAGCACTAACAGGTGACAAGAAAGAGTTTCGTGATATGATGGAACAACAAGGTATGAAACCAAAAGAGATTAAAGAGTTGTTGAAAAAATGAAGTGCGAGTATTGTGGCAAGGTTTTTAAGCGTGAAAGCACACTTATGTCACACATCTGTGAAAAGAAAAGAAGATGGTTACAAAAAGAGTTTCCTGAAACTATAGCAGGATTCTTGGCATTTGATTTGTTTTATCGTTTGGGTATGCAAGGCAAGCCAAGAGAGTATACACAGTTTGTTGATAGTCAGTACTTTAGTGCGTTTGTAAAGTTTGGTAGTTATTGTATTAATACCAATGTTATTGACGCAGAAGCATACACACGTTGGTTAGTACGTAAGCAAGCAAAGCTCAAAGACTGGGCAACTGATAGAATGTATATGCTGTTCATTAGAGAACATCTAAAAAAAGAAACAGTTGATAGAGCATTAGAAAGATTTGTAGAACACGCAAGTAAGACGTCTTACTTTGATACGTTCTGGGAAAGTGCTGGTGGTTATGTTATCGCAGATTGGGCAGAGAGTGGAAAAATATCCCCCTGGATTATTATTTGTAGTAAACGAGCTCAATCAGCACTAAACAATATGAATGAAGAATGTTTCAATCGTGTAGCAAATAGTATTGATGCTACTCATTGGGGTAGAAAAACACAACAACAACCACAAGATGTACAGTGGGTTAAAACAATAATAGACGGAGATAGTAATGCGTAAGATGTATAATAACGTAATAGAGTTTTTTAAAGATAGTTATAAGTTTTCGCCGTTTGCGTTTTACTGCGAACTAGTTGAAGCCGTAATGCTGATTGGTGCTAGTGCGGTATTAACATATACAGTATTAGATCCAGCAACCAAGATCTTTATTCCTATGTATTTGGTAGGCAGTATACTTGGTGTGATCAGTACATGGATTAGACGAGCAGGATTTGCTATTGTACTAACAATATGGTTTGTTGTAATGAATAGTATCGCTATGGTACAGTTATTTTGGTTAGGGTAAAGCATGCCAGATATTGACTTAGACTTTGCTGACAGAAAACTAGCACTAAAACTAGTAAAACATGTACCAGCAAGATTAAAAAGCAAAAAACATAATACAGGTGTATATACACATCGTGTACCAGTAGATCCAGTTAATGGGCTTTGTACAATTGATCATAAAATGGCTGATGACAAAGGCTTTTTTAAACTAGACGTATTAAATGTCAGCATATATAAAGATGTAAGGGATAATGATCATCTGGAGCAACTAATGAATAAAGAGCCAGTGTGGCAATTACTAGAGCATACAGACTTTGTTGATAAAGTTTTTCATCTTTCAGGACATGAAAAATTACTAAAACAATTACGTCCTACTACACTAGAGCAACTAGCGGCAACATTAGCAATTATACGTCCAGCTAAACGGCATTTAGCAAATCAAAGCTGGCAACGAATACTACAAGAAGTCTGGACTAAGCCAGTTGGTAACGAATACTACTTTAAGAAAAGTCACGCCCATTCTTACGCAATGGCGTGCATAGTACATATTAACTTAATATGTGAACAATTAGGATATTAACATGAACAGAGACATTTTTTTACACGATTTGAAGCATACCGGGTTTACAGTTCAGCGTGATGCTTTTGATATAGGCAAGATAAACGAACTTAATGAATTTGCTGAAACAATAAGACCTGAGCGAGGACACACTAAAGATAAAAAATGGATTGGATGGAATCAAGTAAAAGACATGGAAAACCCTAAGACTGACATTGACTGGGCATATTACTGGACTGAACAAGTTCAGCATCCAATAATCAATGAAATGAAAAACACACTAGGACAATACGCAGACGCAGCATTCGGTGAACATAATTGGGTATGGCATGTGCAAGATTTTATTGTATTACATCCAGGTATGAATTTTTATCGTCCACATATTGATACACCTTATAGATTTCCAGAATTTCGATATAATCAAGAATTATTAGGTCTACAGTTTATGGTAATGATGTGTGATTTTAATGAACACAATGGAGCAACAGGGTACGTTCCAGGAACTCACAACTATATATTTGATCCAAGAAGCATACAAGATGATAAAAGTTGGTATACATTCTATGCTGATAATTATCAACAGTACACAGCAAATGCTGGTAGTTTTGTAGCATGGCATCCGAGGCTACTACACAGTACCATGCCTAATAACAGCAATGAAATTAGACGAGCATTATTACTGCATGCGGCAGAAAAATCAACTAGTCGTAAACTAAGTGTAATTGATCCGCAAGTAAACAGTAATATTAGAACTACGTAACTTTACGTACTAACTGAATATTACGGCGTTTAATACGTTTCTGACAAATGTTACTTAGGCTAATAGTTGGCCCATGTACTACTTGAAAGTCTTTAAGACTAAATGTAACCAGTGATGATCTATATTTGCTCCACTGACTTTTAAAAATAATGTTAATAGGGATCATTCTATTTGTCCCCCACCACCATTCTTCGCCTAGTTCAATAAATTCTTCTTTGTCTTTGTCATTTTTAATATTATCAAAACAATACATACTGGCCATCTGATGGTCCTGATTTTGCATTATTCCAACGTACTCGTTACCGCCGTACGAAACTAAAGTTAAGAACGGAAAATTTTCTAGTAGTTTTTGATATTTGTTTGGTATATGTGTCATTATTATTATTACTTATCACTATAAATAGTAGTGGAGATCCGAAACATGAATTATCAAAGCAAAGCATATAGTTACAACCAACGAAGTGAAATTGTTATACCAAATCGTAGAGGTACAACATATTATGGTTCACAAAATCATAAGCCATTAATTGCTTATGATGGGGTTACTAATGATTTTGAATTCTTTGTTATCGATAACAGTCGCAAACCAGTAAGTTTAGCTAATAAAACTTTTAAAGCAAGTGTGGTTAATAGAACAACCAAGACTGCTATTATAACTAAAACTCTTGTTACACTTAGTACTGATACTGGTAGTGTATTAATGCGGTTAACTGAGTCCGATCTAGGTAAATTGTCTCCTGCGTTATATGATGTTACCATTACTTATACCGATAGTGAAGCAATGGTATTTGGACTATACAGTGACCAAAACGCACGGTTAACATATGTATTAGAAGTAAAAGCTACCACAGCTACCACTATTACCCCTAGTCAAGATGATGAAAGTTTAACTGGTGATACTGATACAACAAATAATTTTACTGGTACAGCCCAAAGTCAGAATAGTGACGGCACAAATACTGTTGTAGCGTACACTACTAACTTTAGTGGCAAGTTTTATGCTGAAGGATCACTTGAACAAAGCCCAACAGAAGCAGTTGGCGATTGGTTTACTATTCAGCTTAATCCAGGTGACGCAGAAGATTATTGGACATTTACTGGTGCCACTGGACTAGAGCCGTTTACATTTGATGGTATGTTTATGTGGGTACGTTTCCGCTATGTTGCAGCAGTTGGCAACGAAGGAACACTTGACAAAGTGCTATATAGAAGTTAAACTGCATATATGATAGTTTTAGATTTTGTACGCCAGAGCATTCCTGGTGGCTGGAAACAGTCCCCAAGTGGATGGACAAGTGGTAATTGTCCAATGTGCCATACTCGTGGACACAGTAGAGATACTCGTGGACGTGGCGGTATAATGTTCCAGGACGATAAAGTTCAATATAACTGTTTTAACTGTAATTACAAAACAGGTTGGAGCCCTGGTAACCGAATCAACACAATGTTATCTGATTTACTAGTAGCGTTTGGCGCTGATCCAGCCCAAATACAACGAGTTAATTTTGAACTACTTAAAGAGAACGAAAAAGATCAAGTAGCACAACAGTTTATTTCAACTACTGAACGTAAGGAAAAAGCTAAAATTACATGGCAACCTATGGAATTGCCAAAAAACGCAACTACCTTTGATAAATGGGATACTGATACACTAACTCCAAGACAACTGGAAAGTTTTATAAAAGCAGTACAGTATGTTGAAGAGCGTGGAATGAGTTTCTATAATGGTTGGCAGTGGACACCAGAAAGCCATTTCAGAAATCGTATCATATTGCCGTTTAACTATAAAGGAAAAACAGTAGGATATACAGCACGTTGGGTAGGACAAACACCTGACAAAGCTACACCAAAATACTATCATCAGATGCCCAAGAACTTTGTTTATAATCTAGACAAACAGCGTACTCATAAGTATACGATCGTTACTGAAGGTCAAATGGACGCATTGTTAGTAAATGGCATTGCTACTAGTGGCAATACACCAAGTAATGTACAGTGTGATATTATTGACGATCTAAAAAAAGAAGTTATAGTTGTGCCAGACGCAGATAGCGCAGGCATGGACTTAGTTAAAACAGCTATTCGCAGAGGTTGGTCAGTCAGTTTTCCTCCATGGGAAAGCTGTAAAGATGCGGCAGATGCTGCTGTAAAATATGGTAGACTATTCACAGTGAGGAGCATTATAGACAGTGCAGAAACAAACACAACGAAGATCCAGCTACTTGCAAAATCCTATTGTAGATGATTACTTGCAAAATCCTATTGTAGATGATTATAATATAAGAGATGAAAATTTTTGGAGACAAGTAGATAAGATGAAACACATTAGCGCATATGCTGATTTACACAGTTATTGGACCAAGCATTTTGCTTGGATGCCAACCCGTAGTGATCACAGTGGTAAGTTTATCTGGTTGACAAATTACTGGGAATACGCTATAACTATGGATATGCATGGTAAAGTGCCGCTCAAGGGTGACGCCTGGCGAATGATCTACACTCGAGAGGAATATATATTGAAGAAGCTAACAAATAATGAGTGAAGAGTACACAGAAGATTTACAAAAGTTATATCTAGAGTTTTTACTTGCTGACAAAGATTTGTTTGTACGCTGCAATGCGATTACAAACAGCAAATACTTTGTTCGTAAGTATCAGCCTGTTATGGACTTTATACAAGAACATGTAGATGGCTACGGCGATTTACCAACACATGAACAAATTAAAGCCAAAGTAAGAATTGAATTTGATGATGTAAGAGCAAAGATTACTGATGACCATAAAAAATGGTTTATGGATGAATACGAAAAGTTTTGTAGACACAAGGCACTTGAGGGTGCTATCCTGGAAAGTGCTGATAAACTAGAACGACATGAATACGGAAGTGTTGAGCAACTAATTAAAGATGCTGTTGGTATTGGACTAGCAAAAGACTTTGGGCTTAACTACTGGGACGATCCAGCAGGACGTATACAAGCAATTAAAGACAATCGTGGACAAAACAGTACTGGATGGGAAAGCCTTGACAAGATACTATATGGTGGATTTAATCCAGGCGAACTAAACATCTTTGCTGGCGGATCCGGTAGTGGTAAGAGTTTGTTTATGCAAAACATGGCACTCAACTGGAGTTTAGCTGGCAAGAACGTAGTGTATGTAAGTTTAGAACTTAGTGAAGAACTATGTAGTATGCGTATTGATGCTATGGTTACTAACCAGAGTACTAAAGATGTTATGCGCAATGCTGATGACACAGCACTTAAAGTACGTATGGCAAGCAAAAAAGCAGGCGTACTACAAATGATACAAATGCCTAACGGCGCAACTATTAATGATATCAAGGCATATATTAAAGAATATCAGATACAAAACGACATTAAAATTGATGGATTGTTTGTGGACTATTTGGATCTTATGATGCCTGTTAGCGTTAAAGTTAATCCAAGCGATCAGTTTATTAAAGACAAGTATGTAAGTGAAGAACTACGTAACTTAGCTATTGAGCTTAACATATTGTTTGTTACAGCGTCTCAGTTGAATCGTGGTGCTGTTGATGAAGTAGAGTTTGATCACAGTCACATTGCTGGTGGTATTAGTAAGATTAATACAGCAGACAACCTAATTGGTATCTTTAGCTCAAGAGCAATGCGTGAACGTGGCAGAGTACAGATACAGTTTATGAAAACACGTAGTAGTAGTGGTGTTGGATCTAAACTAGACTTGGGCTATGATATGAATACACTGCGTATTACAGACTTGGATGAAGATGAACAAGGTGAAGAAGGACAAGTAGCAAGCATCTATCAGAGCTTAAAGAATAAAGCAACTGTTAGCCCTGCTGGTACTGAGTCAGCACAGCCTGATAATACCGCAGTGGAAAACGCCGCAAGATTACAAAATTTACTTAAACGAAGGGAATAGTTGTTAAAACATTGATGCCGTTGACCTTATATGTATCTATAATATGATGTACGAACAACGGGCGAAGATATTAGCCTGAATTGTTGCCCGCATCCCATAGCTGTATTAATTCTTATTGCCTATGGATCCTAAGTTCACGATCAGGAAATGCAAAGTTGCTATAAGTACTATCCACCAATGTTTTAACAACAATATTTATAAATAGTATTGATATGAAACGTAAAACGAGATCTATTTTAGAAGAAATTAATTCTATGTCACCAAAGCGTGACAGACGGCAACTTGTTGAAGCAAATGCTGAACAAGTAATTGCTACGGCAATTAACTTAATTGAATTAATTAATGAGACATTTGATAATGAAACTGCGGCGGATTTGAATAAAAGATTAATTAATTCAATTCGCACCAAGGATCCTCGGAAGTTTAAAAGAGGGGTATCAAAGCTGTGAAGATTAAAGACATACTAGGCGGAATGAGCAAACGCAAAATCCGTCGTGGAAGCCGCATCAAAAGATTAAGACAAGAAGATTTACATCTTAGAGAAGGCGGTAATGTATTCCCTGACAGTGTGGGCTTTGATCACAAACTAATACCTGGCATTATGAAATCAATTAATTCAGTACTGGCAAAAACTGGTAGTACTGCTATACCAATTGGTAGTGGAGCAACTCCAACACCTGGTAAAGTAAGTGGTGACTTGGATATGATCGTAGATGTAGATCAGCTAAAACAACATTTTAATATGGAAGACGCTAAAGATGCTGACATCCGTAAAAAGCTACGTCAAGTATTTGACTTAGCAGGGTTTAACACAGGACAAAGTGGTACTAGTGTACACGTAGAAACACCAATTGGTGATAACACACACCAAGTAGACATTATGGTAGTACCAAATGCTGCTAATGCGGCACAATTCCATACACATAATATTCCAAAAGGATCGCCGTTTAAAGGTGTTAACAAGCAACAGATGCTTAGTATTATTGCTAAAGGAAAAGGCATGTTATGGAGTAACTATGTTGGATTGTTTAAACGTTTACCAAACGGTAAAAAAGATCCAGATGGATTTATTACAAGTGACATTGATGAGATTGCTAAATTATTATTAGGCCCTAATGCCCACAAACAAGACATGGGCAGTGTGGAAGCTATTGTAGCAGCATTGGGTAAAGAAGGCGAAGAGCTATTAGCAAATATCAGAGCTAACGATCCAAATTGGAAAGAACAAAGCTAATGCGAGCAAACCAGTTTTTAACGGAAGCTAAAGTAGGGCGTGAATACCAGCACTTAGAAGATCTAGTATTTGCTGAAGGCAGTGCTGGTGCTCTTAGAGCGGCAAGTATACTACAACGACTTGGTCAAGATTCAAATGATGTAGCCATTAAATGGGACGGCAATCCTACTATCTATTGGGGCAGAGAAGCAGACGGAACGTTTGTACTAACTGGTAAAAATGGCTGGGGTAAAAATAAAACTACTAGCAGTGATGAATTAAAATCATTTGTTATGAGTACTGGTAAAGGCGAAGACTGGAGACAGGACTTTGCTAATAACATGGGTGATGTATTTGACATCATGCAACGTAATACACCAAACGATCTGCGTGGCTTTATATATGGTGATTTATTATACTCACCAAGCAAACCATACGTATCAAACAACGACACATATCAATTTGAACCAAATAGTGTTCTATATACTATAGACGCTAACAGTGATCTTGGTAAAAGAGTTGGCGCAAGTAGTATTGGTATTGCGGCACACAGTATATACGGAGAGTTTGGCGACAAAACTGGCACTCCTATTAAAGATACAAAAAGAATTAATACTAATGAAGTTGTAGTTATGGGTCAAACATATGTACCACATCAAGCTAGTGTAGATATTAGCAGTGTAGAAGACATTATAAAAGCAACTAATGCTAATGCTCAAGCAATTGACGGTTGGTTAACACCTGAACAGGGTCTTAGTAATAAAGGTAATATCATTTATACATATGTAAATCAAATGGTAAAACAAGGTAAATTAAAGCAATTACAAAGTGGTTTTTTCGACTGGTTAAAAACTAGTAAAGTAAGTGCTGGACAACAAGCAAAACTAATGGCTAGTGACAGTAATGGATTAAATGCTATACTAGGATTAGTTGTACAAATTATGACAGTAAAAAATAATATTATTGATCAGCTAGACAATGCTCCAGCTGATGTAACAGCAACTACAAAAGGTGAAAGTGGTGGCGAAGGATATGTAGTAGGTAGAGATAAAATTAAACTTGTACCAAGACATCGCTGGACGCCAAACTTATAAATACTACTATGGAACAATATACAGCAAAGCAATGGGCAGAAATCGAAGGCGGACATACTATGAGTGAGGCTAACGAACCAAAATTTGGGTTTGTTAATGATCTCAATGAAGCTAGTAAAATGTACAAAACTCGTCAACAACTTGAAACTGTTGATTTGAAAAACACTGCGGACTTTGCGTTCATGAACTTGCTAACAATGCATATAATGTCACAAAATCCAAGTACTAAACCTATGGCGCAAGATTATGCTAAAAGAACACTTGCTAGCGGTGGTAACTTTAAAAACTATCGTAGAGACGGCAATGATCTTTATCACGCACTTCATAAAATATCAACTAAAACTGGTATCGATGCTTCTGAAAAAGCACAAGCAGCAAGAGTTGGTATACCAGAGCAACAGTTAAAAACATATTTAAGATCCATAGCTGCTGGGCAAAATCCCAAACAAGCTAGTGGATTATTCATGCGTCTTGAACGCAGTCTTGATATTAAAGAAGCTAATTATAAGTCTATTAGACGAATGGCAACTGGATGGCAAGGATTACAAGCAGGACAAAAACAATTAGCAGCAACTAAAATAATTCAATATTATAGAGCCAATGCTATACGTAGTGAACTGTATGAACCATTTAAACAATTTAGTAAAGCAGGCGGATTAATTAATCCAGATATTGCTAGCGCAGAGCCAAAAATTACTGCTAGAAAAATTGCGCAAAGAGCAGCTGTTGGTGCTGCAGCGTTCACTGGTGGATTTGCTGCTGGCAGAGCATTTGGAAGAAGTCTAGTTTAAGGTGTCATTTGATACAACAATACATAGTCTATACACTAGTTGATATTACTGACAATAATAGTAAATCAAAAAATGTTATAGCATATAATCAAAAACAAAATTTTAATACACTTATTCAGCTAGCTGGCATGAGAAGCCAGCCAATATCTATTGCAGTTAAGTGCCTTGAAGCACAAGATGTAGTTGATTACCGCTTCGGTTCAGCGCATAAAGGACTACATCATGTGTGGAAAATTGAATTTGCAGTAGAGCATGCCGACGTTTACATGTTAAACGATAATCCAGTACATTTCTTAGAAAATGATTTTGACGGCGTAGCATTTACTCCTTATCTGACAGAAACCGCAAACTTTGTCACTAATACATTTGAGACTTATGACGAAAAACTATTAAACATATACTTTAAGAAAACGTAGACATCAATAAATAGTATTAAGAAAAAACTAAGGCACAAGACTACGGAGTTCGCCACAAGCCTCCGATATCAAAAGGCTACATAAAAGGCTACTGTTAACAAGGCACAACGATGTGCTGAAGACACAGTTGAGAAGAATTATGTCTATAGCTACAATTGGGACAACCCAGTTAGAGAAACAGAATTTAGAAGCTCACGTTGACCTGTGTGCTGAGAGGTATCGTGTCTTGGAAGAAAAAGTTAACAATATTGATACCCGCCTTAATAATATTGAAAAAAGTGTGACTTCCATGAGAGAAGAAGGCATCCGTGAATTCTCTAAAATGCGTGAAGAAATGATTAAAGCAAATGCCACAACAAATAAAATAATGATGGGAACTGGTGGTACAGTTCTTGCTGGTGTACTAACATTACTAGCAACATTATTAATGTCATAAAAATCTAATAAATAACTATATGAACTTAAACGAACTCACATCAGAAGAACCTGTTGTTGAAGCACAGCTAGTCTGGGCTCGCAAAGGTAATAAAATTGTTAGAAAATTTCGCTGTAGTGTGGGACAACGAAAAGGCAGAGTTGTGAGCGATCCATCACAATGTGCTAAACCCATTGATATGAAGAAAAGAATGACTTTACGTAAAACTAAAGCAAAGATGGGTGCTAGAATAGCTAAAAAAGCACAGCGCACAAAACGTATGAATCCAGCAAGTAAAGCAATACAAAGGCTAAACAAGGTAAAGTAACATGAAGATATTTGATATCATAAATGAGAATAGTAACAGATCTGATATAATTAGAAAAACAGCGGCTGATCTAAATATACCATTTGCGATAGCTATGGAACTTTTTAATAAAGAAAGTAGAACAGGTCAGTTTGATAAGAATGGTAACACTGTAGTCGGTGACACGAATCGTACAAATAATGCATACGGAATGGCTCAAGTTAGATTACCAGCATTAAACGATGTTAATAGATTATATGGAACAAACTATTCATTAGATGATATAAAAAATGATGCAAATATAAATGCTAAGGTAGGATTATTGTATTTTAAAGCACAAGGTGATCATTATGGTGCAGCCAATTGGGAAGAACAACTTAGAGGATATAACGGTGGTCCTAGCGCAATTAAAGGTGATGTAGCATCAGCAAATAATTATGCACATGATGTTTGGAACAACGCAGTATTTAACCACGAAGGACCAGATTCATTAGAGAATTTTAAATATAAAACATTAACAAATGAAGACAAAAAAACATGGATGAAGGACGGCGTTGAAATGTGCAGCAAAGACTGTTGTGGACAACCTGTTACTGAATGTGAATGTGGTCCAGAATGTAAACATTGTGACTGTTACAAAGTTAATGAACGTTATAGTTTAGCTCAAGGCAGATCAGCTATGGGTAAATTTAATAGTGATCAAACAAATATGAATAAACGTATCAACAATAAAATGGCAGATACTAACCGAGAGCTTACAATTAAACAAACACAAATGAATAAAAATGCCAATAGAGACGCAAGACGTCTTCCTACAGGTACACCAAATCGTGCGGCGTACGATAATATGCGTCAGGATTTGTTGAGAGGCAGAGGGATACAAAACCAATGAGAGCATTTGTAACCAAAGGTGGCTTTCCTACATTTATTAATAGTCGTGAAAGTGATTTTTTAGATAGTCATTTTACTGAAGACATTATACTAGAGCGTAAGTCATTAAATGAGCGTGATGCGTATATTGCGCAAAACTTAGTTGTACGTGGTGTACTAGATAAAGTAGTAGACAGTAAAACAACAGGTTATAAACTTAACATTAACAAGTACGGTAAATTATAATGACTAGATCTCTTAAAGACATTTTAACTGCGCAGGTTGAGGAAACATCTGCTATGCTTAACGAGGCTGCAGAAGCTGACGTTGATCTAAAAGTTGCTATGACACAAACTATAACAGAGCAATCAATTACAGTACAAAACTATCGCATTGACATTATCAGTGAGCAGTTTGCTGGTAGACAAAAAAACTTTTATAATGTAGTTGATGGCAACGAAGTAATACACAGTGACTTAGCATTGTTTGAAACAGCAATGGGTATTGTTAAAAAATATATCACTAATAAAACATCAGGAATTACAGAATTAGAAAAGTATGACCATGATTATAGTAATGCGCTATATGAAACTTGGGCACAACAATCTAGAGCAAACAGAGGTGGTATCAATGAAGATATTGCCATTGCTAAAGCCAGTAGGGCGAAGCAAAAAGTACAAGAAGCAAAGCAAAGAATTTTATCACGTCTGTAACAGATGTGTATAAATATAATAAACAACGGGGAATTATACAATGTATTTAAACGATTTAAACTCAGCTGCCCACAACGTAGAAAAAATTAACAAAGTATTGGCTAACACATTTGGTCATAATGTTAATGTTTCTGAAATGAGCAGTGAATCATTAGGGCGTATGTTAAACGCAACTAATGCAAAGATTACAGCAATTAAAGAAAGCAACAGTGCTTATTGGGAAGATAAAACTTATAATAAATTAAGTTTAATTTCACACTCATTACGTACTTACATCAGTGAAGTTGCGCCAACACGTAACGATGGTAAAAAGATGAAAACTAAAGTACGTGAATCAGCAGAACTAGAGCAAGCAGAAGTAATGCTAGCCGCACAAGAGTTAGTTGATGGACTACAAAAAATGGTTGAAGACTTAGCAGGAATGCAAGTACAAAAACTTATGCCAATTGTTGACGCAATGAAAGAACAACTAGGCTTTGAACAAGCAGAAGCATATAATGCTAGTGCTGAAGCGGCACTTGGTGGATTACTTGACTCTGCTAAATCAGCAAAAGGTGAATTAGAAAACGCAACACTTGTAGCACGTGGCGAGCAACCAGCACAAACAATGCCAACAGACATGGGTACAGATACCATGGACCTGGGCGACACAGATGAACTAGACATGGGTGACGAATTTGGTGGCGACGATGCTGCCGCTGGTGATGACAACCAACTTGGACGTGAGTTAAAAGGCGAAAGTGCTTTAGCAGACATGGAAAAAGGTGCGTTAGCTGAAAAAAAGTTTCTAGAGAGTAAAGACAAGCTCTTTAAAATGGTTGAAAGCGGCACTATGACACACGATCAGTTTATCAATATTATTAATGAACTGGACGCAGGTAACAAGTAATGTTAGTTAATGAAGTCATAATAACTGAAGGACAGGACTATGTCCTAAATGGTATCGAAGAATTAATTGTTCGATCTAAAGCACGTGGTATGACTTCAATTAAAACACCAGCATTATTAGCTAAATTACAGTCTAGTGGATATTATTTAGAAATGAAATCACTAATCCGTATGTTAAACAGTATTTCTGCCGTTGGTAGTGCTAACAAACAAGAAGTAAAATTAGATTCAGCTCTCCCCACTGAAACTGATCCTACTGACGACACTGTTAGTAAAATGGCATCAAAACAACTGTCAAAGAAAGATAAGAAACTATGAGTTATCAAGTAAGCGCACAGCAAGCAAGAACAACAGCAAGAAATGATTTAACAATCTTTGATGAAACATCAGCATTGATGCGTCAAGTTATAGTTGATGCTAGTGCTGGCGCTTACCAAACAATAGTAGATGATGGAACTACAATGACAGAGAGTAACCCAACAGCAACCGCTGATGCCAAAGCATATTTTAATGTATGGCAAGGAACTGACATTGCTGATGTTGCTAAAGTTGACCAAATGAAACAAGTTATTAGTTATTTTGAGAACTTGGGTTATACAATACAACGTCAGACAAATACTACTACAAATACTACATTTAAATGGGTAATCAACTATTGACATTGTAGTTCATTAGTGCTATAGTCACTATATGTTAAAAATTACCACACCCTACCCGTATCAAGAATTTAAACGCAAAAGCGTAAACGGCAAACGTTTATACGAAAATCCGTATGGCGATCCTGTGCCCAGTGTTACTACTATCCTGAGTAAAACAAAGGATATGACACACCTCAATGCTTGGAAAAAGCGTGTAGGTGAAAAGAAAGCACAACAAATTGTAACTGAAGCCGCTGGCGTAGGTTCAATAATGCACGAAATGCTGGAAGCATGGAGCCTTAACCAAGAGTATACAGGTAAAACTATGCTACAAGCCAAGATGATGGCAGAGACCGTTATAAAAAACGTAGAAGCTGACATTGACGAAGTTTGGGGTAGTGAAGTAAACTTGTGTTATCCAGGATTGTATGCTGGTACTACTGACTTAGTTGGCATGTACAAGGGGAAGCCTTGTATTATGGATTTTAAACAAACCAATAAACCCAAAAAGCGTGAGTGGATTGACGACTACTTTATGCAAGCCGCCGCTTATGCGATGGCCCACAACGAAATATTTGAAACAAAGATTGAGCATGCCGCTATCTTTATGTGTAGTCGAGATTTAGACTGGCAGTTATTTGAAGTAGGCCCAGAAGAGTTCAAAGTTTGGGAAGAAAAGTGGGCCGGCAAGGTAGCAGAGTTTTATAACCTGTCATAAATACATTATAGAGGAACAGATCAATGGCAGACACACGTATTAGTAAAATTAAAGTAAGGCAAGGCAACTTCGCAGATTTGCCCTTGCTTGATCCAGGTGAAGTAGGATACGCAACAGACAATCAAAGGTTGTTTATCGGAAACACTACTATTAGTGTAGGCACAGGTAATGGCGTAATCACAGCATTTGTTGTACCAAGTACATTAACTACAAACGGCGTAGTAGGAGTATTTGATGACGGTTCACAAGTTAATCCTGCTGATTATAGTATTGTTGGAACTACACTAACGTTTGCTACTGCTCCAACTGGTGCTATTACTGCCAACTTTAATGGTGAGATTAGCATGGAACGTTACGCAACGATTCCAAACAGCCTTTCTCTAGCTGCAAATGGAAATAATGTAGTAACTGGCTTTAGTATTGATACCACACTATACAATATCGCTATCATTGATTATACATTAGAAAGTACTAATGGTGTACGTGTTGGCCAAATCAGAATGGCAACAGACATTAGTGCTTCAACAAGCGCAATTGATGATAATTATACCGAAACCGCAACAGTAGATGTGACCTTTAGTGCAGATATTAGCGTAGCAAACACACTACGTTTAATGTACACTGATGGCGCTAATACTATAACGAAATTTAAATATACATATCAACTTTGGAACAGCAATTAAATAATCAAGCCTGGTATGAGTCACCTAGCAAGCGTTTAAGTATGTGGCGTGACTTCCGTAATGGCTTGGATCAAACAAATACACTTGATGTAAGTAAGACTGTAGTACAGTGGTGGCAAAGTGCTCCATTGGTTAACATATCTATTGATCCTGTTAACCCAGAACAGTGGCCAACACCTTGGGAAATGTTACATCAAGGAAACTTTTGTCAAAATAGTGTCGCATTAGGAATGGCATATACTATCTATTATGCCAATCCAAACATACAAAATGAGCTACTGTATGTAACATGTATTGGTAAAAGTTTTCAGCGTCTATGTGCGCTGATCGATAATAAACACCTGCTTAACTTTGATCACGGTAGTATAAGTACATTACCCACTGAAGATATATGTTCTGTTTCCTACAGAACTAAAATAAAAAACATAATAAAATAACAAATATACCCCGAACTACGATGATTCGGCACTAACATGATATACTATAAGGACGAAAACAGTATGAGCAATATTCAAGTAACAAAAAGAGATGGAAGTAAAGAGGCAATTGACCTCGAAAAGCTACATAAAGTAGCTTTTTATGCCTGTGAAGGTATTAATGGAGTTAGTCCTAGTCAAGTTGAGATGAAGAGTAACTTACATTTTTATAATGGTATTACAACTGATGACATCCAAGAAACACTTATTAAAAGTGCTTCAGAGTTAATTGAAGAAGATGCCCCAAACTATCAATGGGTAGCAGGGCGCCTTATTGTGTATCATTTGCGCAAACAAGTATACGATAGCTTTGAACCTTGGCATATCTTAAAACTAATTACTCGTAATGTAGATGAAGGATGGTATGACCCAGCGTTGCTCACTGAATATACTGCTTCAGAATGGGACGAACTTAATGATTATATTAAACACGACCGTGATCAAGACTTTACATATGCCGCTATGGAACAATGGCGTGGCAAGTATCTTGTACAAAACCGTGTTACAGGTGAAAAACTAGAAACACCACAAATGGCATATATGCTAATTGCAGCGACATTATTTGGTAGTTATGACAAAGAAACAAGATTAAAATGGGTTAAGGATTATTACGATGCCATTAGTACTTTCGATATCAGTTTACCTACTCCTGTTATGGCAGGCGTGCGTACTCCGCAGAGACAATTTAGTTCGTGCGTTCTTATTGAAACTGGCGATAGTCTCGATAGCATTAACGCAACTACTAGTAGTATTGTCAAATACGTATCACAAAAAGCAGGAATTGGTATTGGAGCAGGAAGTATACGGGCTCTCGGCTCCCCCATACGTCGAGGTGACGCATATCATACCGGGGTCGTTCCTTTCTTTAAAATGTTCCAGTCTGCTACCAGATCATGTAGCCAAGGCGGCGTGCGAAACGGAGCAGCAACATTATATTACCCGATTTGGCATCTCGAAGCAGAAGATCTACTAGTACTTAAAAACAACAAAGGTATTGAAGATAATCGTGTACGTCAAATGGACTACGGTGTACAGTTTAACAAACTAATGTATGAGCGTTTAATTACTGGCGGAGACATTACCTTATTCTCACCTAGTGATGTACCAGGACTATACGAAGCATTCTTTGCTGACCAAGACGAGTTTAAACGTTTATATGAAACAGCAGAGCGTAATACAAGACTACGTAAGAAGACAATACCAGCACTTGAGTTGTTTAGTCACTTTATGGGAGAACGCAAAGATACTGGACGCATTTACTTACAAAATGTTGACCATTCTAACGAGCATGGTTCGTTCAAAGCAGATATGGCACCTATTAAACAAAGTAACTTGTGTTGTGAGATTAATTTACCTACAAAACCACTTAATGACTTTAATGATCCAGATGGTGAGATTGCCTTATGTACACTAAGTGCTGTTAATTGGGGCAATGTACGTAAGCCAAGTGACTTTATCCGTATTGGTAAACTAGCAGTACGTGGGCTTGATGCTCTACTCAGTTATCAGAACTATCCAGTAATTGCGGCAGAAATGGCAACCATGGGTAGACGACCATTAGGTGTAGGTATTATTAACTTGGCATACTGGATGGCACGAAACAATATGACATACAGTGAGCCTAATCTAGAAATGATTGATGAGTATGCTGAAGCATGGAGTTACAGTTTAATTAAAGCAAGCGCAGACCTAGCACAAGAGCAAGGCGCATGTTTGTGGAATGACCAAACAAAATATAGTGATGGTATCCTACCTATTGACACATATAAGAAAGATGTTGATGAACTAGTAGCACACAAAGAACGTATGCCATGGAAAGAACTAAGAGTACAATTAGCTAAAACAGGTATCCGTAACTCAACACTAATGGCTCTTATGCCTGCTGAAACGTCAGCACAAATTAGTAATGCGACAAACGGTATTGAACCACCACGTAGTTTAGTAAGTATTAAACAATCAAAACATGGTGTACTAAAGCAAGTTGTGCCTGGTATCCATCATCTCAAAAACAAGTATGAACTACTATGGGATCAGACATCACCAGAAGGATACTTACAGATTATGGCAGTGTTACAAAAATATATCGATCAAGGTATTAGTGTAAACACAAGTTATAATCCACAGCACTTCCCAGATGAGAAGATTCCAATGAGTAGTATGCTACAACATCTAATGATGTTCTACAAATATGGCGGCAAGCAGTTGTATTATTTTAACACATATGACGGAGCCGGCGAAATAGATATTGACAAACTGGAACAATCAAGTATAGTGGAAGATAATATAACAATTGAAGACGATGAATGCGAAAGCTGTGTAATATAAAGAGAGAGATTGAATGAGTGTTTTTGACGTAACTAACAAAGGTAGCCAAACAAATAACTTGGCATTCCTTGATCCATCAGGAGGAGTAACAATTCAACGTTACGATACAATGAAGTATCCTAGCTTTGATAAGTTTACAGACAAACAACTAGGATTCTTCTGGCGTCCAGAAGAAGTTGATACATATCGTGATGGGAAAGACTTTAAACAGTTGACGGACCATGAGCAACATATCTTTACAAGTAATCTTAAAAGACAGATCTTGTTGGATAGTGTACAAGGGCGTGGACCAGTGGAATCGTTTGGTAGCATTGTAAGTTTACCAGAACTAGAGAACTGGATTATTACCTGGACATTTAGTGAAACAATCCACAGTCGTAGTTACACACATATTATTCGTAATGTGTATAATGACCCAAGCGTTATCTTTGATCAACTTATGGATATTCCAGAGATCATTGAATGTGCTGGAGATATCTCCAAGTACTATGACGATCTAATTGAAGGCGCTAGTTACTACAATCTACTAGGTGAAGGCGTACACACAGTTAATGGCAAAAAAGTTGTAGTTGATCTGTATGAACTTAAAAAGAAACTATGGTTAGCACTAATGAGTGTTAACATTCTTGAAGGTGTTCGCTTCTACGTTTCATTCGCATGTAGTTGGGCATTTGCTGAACTTAAAAAGATGGAAGGCAATGCTAAGATTATTAAGTTTATTGCTCGTGATGAGAACCTACATTTAGGATCAACACAGCTATTACTTAAAACACTCAAGAAAGACGATCCAGTGTTTGAACAGATTGCTCGAGAAACAGAAGAAGAATGTATCAAGATGTTTACTGATGCTGTAGATCAGGAAAAAGCCTGGGCGGACTATTTGTTTAAAGACGGTAGTATGCTTGGCTTAAACAAAGAGCTACTAAGTCAGTACATTGAACACATTGCCATGAAGCGTATGGGCAATGCTGGTCTTCCTAAAATTTACAATCAAGCTAGTAACCCATTGCCTTGGACAAAGAAATGGATCGCTGGTGGAGATGTACAAGTAGCACCACAGGAAACAGAGATTACAAGTTATATTAACGGTGGCACAAAGCAAGATGTTACCCAAGATACATTTAAAGGATTTAGTTTATGATTACAGTATACAGCAAAAACTTATGCGGTTACTGTGACATGGCTAAGGATTATTTAAAAAAGAACGGATTCGAGTTTGAGGAGATCAATGTCGAGTCTGTTCCAGAAGCACGTGAGTTTCTAATTACAGAAGGTCACAGAACAATGCCACAAATTTATCATGATGGCAAATTATTAGTAGAAGGCGGCGGTATGGCGTTAGTAAGATTACAACCCGAAACTGTACGTGAACTTATTGGAGAAGTAAAACTAAATGTTAAAGATTTCAAACTTTAAAAAAGGCGATGTAATGACTGTTAAATGTAGCACTGGCGAAGAAGTCGTTGCTAGATTTGATTCAGAAGACGACAACGCATTAAATGTAGTAAAGCCAACAGTGCTTACAATTAACCCACAAGATGGTAAAGCAATGCTTATTCCTTGGATTATGAGTATTGATACAAAAAGCAATGATCCAGTGTTTATTGGCAAAGCGCAAGTTGTAGCAATTACAAAAACTGAAAAGAACTTAGCTGACGGATATATGCAGAGTACAACTGGTATTACGACAGCAACAGCGGCAGAAAGTAGTCTGCTTATCTAATAAATACGTGTATGAACTTTGTACACAGAAATAATGACAAGAGACTATGTGGAGCCTCAACTAGAGCTATAGTTAATAATGTCAGAGTAAACGGACAATTTATTAGTACAGAGGGCGACCCCAACAGTCATGGTGGGGGCGTTCTTCAAGCTACTGCGACTAGTGGTAGAACTCGTGCTGGCGGTAAACCTATCATCATTTTAAATGACCCCTCATCAGCAGACAGCTATTGCGGACGACCAGGTTATGGTCCTGAACACTGTGGACCATCAGCGACAAGCGCAAGCGGCGATGTAAGAGCCGGAGGGTAACATGGCAGACTTTACTGATTTTAAAAATGGCTTACAAAATGCCAATGACTATCTTGATACTAAACATCATTTAAGTGGTACCACTGCTTTAGGTAATAGTAACTTACGAGCAGTAGCACAAGCAGAGTATAGTTTTACATTACGTGAACTGTTATGTGGTGTACTAGGCGGCAATGGTATAAAACTTCCAAACATTCAGATTTGTATGAGCGCAAACATTAATGCGCTACTGGGTATTCCAGCATTACAGGGCGAGCTATATGATGCGTTATCACAATTAGATGGCGCAATGAACGACTTTATGGATCACACTAAGTTAGATAGTATACTTGGACGTCTTAATGGTGTATTGGCAGAAGCACAAAATGTTGCTAACATGATTAACTTTTGTAGCGCACCAGTAGATCCAATCGCTATTCCAAATATGTTAGAACGAGCAATGGGCAGTTTCCTTGGTGCTGGTAAAAATTTAATTGATCAAATTGGTAGCATTGTACCTGGTCAAGTGTGTGCTTGTATAGGAACAGGCGGCTTTAACGGTAACGTGTTTAATGGTGGTATACTAGGAAATATTGCTAATAATATTGATGCTATTAATGCTGGATCACTTGGACAAAGTGTAATTGATAGTATACGTAACGATATCGAAGGTGTTGCTGGTGGTATTAAAAACTTAATTAGCTTTGAAAATAATATTAATGGATCATACAGTTTAGGCGGAAGCCAATTTGCTACTCCTGACCCAAGTTGTAATAGTGGTGTTGGTGTTATGCATAACCCACAAAACGGAAGTGTTGCTAGTAATGCTAGGTTAGCTTCAAGTATGAAAGGTTTATATGACAAACTTGCTGGTTACCCAGTTACATATAGACCAGGAACTTCGCTTGGTGGGTCAAATGGATCTGTACCAATTAGCGCAAGTAACTTGTCACAACAAGAATCAGATCCAATTGAATACGAAAACATTTTCAAACTATTGTTTGATGATGACTTCCTGACATTATTAGATCAAGCAGATGATCCACAAAGTAATGTAGACAATCAAATACCAGTATACGATTATTGTGGTACAATTATTGGTTATACTACACAGGTAGTACAACGTGAAGATGATAAGAGTTTAGGTAGCGATCCTACAGCACCCAACAGTCCTGGCTACTTGGCAGGCGGATTAAGTACCAGTGATGGAAATACAGCTACGGATAATCCAACAGTAGCAAGTGGTTCTATTTCAGTACAAAGCGGCGGTGGTGCTAATGTTTATTTGGTTAATAGTGAAGCTGCACAGTTAGCACTACAAACAAATACAAATGATTTAGTAGTAAGAACAGACATCTTAACTATATTTGCCCGTTTAGATACAGCATCATTTAACTTTGGTACAATGTCAGACTATCAACAAAGTAGTGTAACATTTACAGCATTTGGAAAAAACGTTAATGAATTGTCTGGTACAGGATTTGTAGCAAAAGATGGCGCAGTTGCTATAGCAAGGTCAATTAATGGTACTAATAATGAAATAACAGTTATTAATGGCAGTGGCGCTGGTGGCAATCCTACTATTGGTTTAGCTGATAACACAATTATACCAGGACAAGGTTCAATTACTATACCAGTTGGTAGCTCTACTCAACGATCAACACCAGCTAATAGTGGTATGTTACGCTACAACAACACAACTAATGAAGTAGAAGCATATTATGCTAGTACAAATAGTTGGAGAGATATAGCAACAATTGATGATATCAATGCTCAAAGTAATATTTTTGTTAACATAGGTACTGGTGTAGAAGTATACAAACAAAAAAATGTCAGTAATGAACAAGAATTCAGAAAAATTAATGTTAGTGGTGCTCTTAGTGTTGTACAAAATACTAGTGACATCACTATTAGTGATACACTAACTGCTAGTAATTTAGGTACTGGAGCAGAGATATTTAAATCAAGAGTAACAAATGATTTACAATTCAGAAAACTAAAATCGTCCAACAATAGTGTAACGATTACTGAAAACGCTAATGATATTGATTTAACTATACCAGGTGTAGGAAATACAACCTTAACAACTACTGATGTAACATCAACACCAGCATTGTTTAATGGATTGGTACTTAGCCCTGGTACTAACAAAACTTGGTTCTTTAAGATTTATGTACTGGCTGGGCAAGCTCAAACTAATCGAGCTTGGCAGATACAAGGCGTAGTACAAGATATTAATGATGCAGATAGTTTTGTTGGCGCAGTTAGCCGTATAGACTACCAGCGTAATACTGGAGATGCAGAAGCATTTATAACACCTTGGAACGCAACTACCGCATACTCAACTGGTGATCAAGTTGAACATGACTTAATTATATACCAAGCAATTAATAATATTTCTGCTAACACTCCAAGTTCTTATACAAGTCCAGATACTAATTATAGTGATTGGACTGTGATTGACGCAGGATGGAACGCTACTGTAGCGATCTTTAATAATCAACTATCAATAAGAGTACGTGGAGACACAAGCACTGTAAACTGGAGTGTTAAACTAGAATACGTTGAATTATAAATAATACTGAAGAAAACACTTGACAAATAAGTCGTTTTGCCGTATATTATGTGAAGTAATAGGTTATGGTAAGACGTCATGGCACAAAACACTATAACTTAACTATAGGCAAATGAAAGGCAAAAAAATGAGATCGAAAGATACTGGAGACGGGCGCAAAATTATGGCAAAGGTCGAAGTACCCTTGGGGGTAGACGACATAACATTATACGCATTAAGATACCTCGATGAGATTGGAGATAACGATCCACGAGAAACTGTATTATCAAGCACAAAAAGAGAAATATTTGGATTTGCGAAAAGAGCATTGTTCTTATACGGCGCAAATGAACCAAAACACTATGTAACAAACAAACTTAACGGACAAGTAAAAGTAGTTCGTAAAATTGTAGAATATAAATTTCCAGAGTGTGATTAATGAGTAATGTAATAAACTTCAATCTAGAGAGAGCAGTGCGTAAAAGCGGATTGCATCGAGCAGAATGTAAACAAATGATTGAAGACGGATTTGATCCACTGGTTCCAAATGATGTAGAAGAATACGGTGACTGGTTTTCAGTAACTGGTAATTTCCATCAGGAACACAATTGGACAGATGAAGCAATACATATGTTGCTTACTGAAATTTTAGCTCAAGACCCAGAATAAATACATAAAACAAAGAAGTGGACTAAAACTTGAGCGATACCCTGGTTTTGAATGCAGACGCACAACCTGTTAGTTTCTTACCATTAAGTGTGGTACAATGGAAAGAAGCAGTAATGTATATGTACCATGATAAATGCACAGTGCTTGACTGGTATGACGATTGGATTGTCCGATCTCCCAGTTGGGAAACAAAAGTGCCAGCAGTTATTATGCTGAAAGATTTTAAGCACAAAACACGTAGGCCCCGATTTAGCAAAAATAATTTGTTTTTGCGAGATTTATATGAGTGTGGCTACTGTGGCGAAAGACATCTGAAAAGTGAACTTACAATGGACCATGTCCGACCTGTATCAAAAGGCGGCAAGACATCCTGGGTCAATTGTATTACCGCATGTAAGCCTTGTAACTGGAGTAAAAGTGATAAAGTAGGACCAAATTGGCGTCCGCTATATAAGCCTTACCAACCAGGATACTATGAACTTGTACGCAAACGTAAGCAATTAGATTTTGCTGTACGACATCCAAGCTGGTATCAGTGGCTTGATTTAGAAGATACTTAAAAACTTCTTGACAACTTATAACATTTATGTTAATATATTGAAGTTGTGTGACTGTTCACACACCGGGAGACATAACCCGTAAAACCTAAAAGGAGATAAACTATGGATATTCTTAAAAAGATTAAAGGATGGGCTGCTGGCCTAACAGACTTGGGACTTTCAATTGTAGCACTACTGCTAGTTGTTGAAGTACTAGGATTAGGAGCGATTCCGTTCTTCCCAGAAACAAGTGTAGTAAGCAACGTATCAGCGATGCTAGGCACACTAAGCGCAGAAGGCCTAATGGGCTTGATTGCTATCTGGGTACTATATGCTATTTGGAATAGAAAATAGACAGGATTTAATTTAAAAAAAATTATAACCTATTGAAAACGCAGGAAACTTTTCCTGCGTTTTTGCTTGACACCAAGACGTTTTGGTGCTATAGTCGTAGTATGATAACAAACAAGGAAACAAAAATGATGCTTACAGGTTACACAGAACAAAAAGTTATTGAAAACTTTGCTGACGCATATTTAGATGGAGATGTAGTTCGTTGGGTATCCAATGACCGTGTTCCATTTCTTGATATGGTAACTGACTTTGCAACATTAGGTTTGATTGCTGATTTTCAAGTTGAAATTTCTGAAAACACTCGTAAGATTGAACAGACATCATTCTTAAAAGAGTACATGATTTCACAAGCTAACCGTTCAGAAGAACAAAAGAACGAAGAGCGTATGATGGCGCAAGCAGCATTTGGTCCAGATACTAAAGTTGTTAACGTAATTACAGGAGAAGTTTTATAATGTATAATATGGAAACTGCACTAGTTGACTATATCAACGCTCAACGCAAAGAAGCTGAAGAGTTTTCAAAGCAACCTGGTTGTTGGATGGGTATGATTCCTGCGGCAACTGAAACTGAGTATTGGAATGATCGTGTTCCTTCAGGTACTCTTAAAGAATATAACCGTATTCAACTTGTAGAAGATGCGTACTATATTACTGCTGATTATGTCAGTAAAAGTTATGCCCGTTCTTTAGACTTTGCTAATTGGAAAGATAGTGCTATTGAACGTCACATTGAAAATATTTGTAGAGAAAAGGAAGCTGCGTAATGACTATTGAATCACAACTACCAATTGATGTACTCAATAAAATTGAGAACGTATATGATGATGTACACGGCGGGCCATATGATCGTGGTGGCGCTGACAGTTATTATGGACGATCTTTTGATCCACATTACTGGCCTCAAGGTACACAAAAAGGTGCTCGTGTTGAAATGAAAGACATGACTCCACTGGAAATTACTGCCTATACCAAAGGCTTTAATGATAATGAAGACGCAGGTATGTTTAAGGAATGGTAATTAATGCTTGACATTTGTAGTTTTAATCTATATATTATTTAAGTAAGGAGTGTTTATTATGGCTACATTTGAAATTGAAACAATTGAATACAACAGACACGGAAGTGTTAAAAAAGAATGTGAACTATTTGGTAGTAAAAAAGAAGCTATCAATCATATGAGAAAGAAAATTAAAGATCGTCATGGCTTACTACAACGAGGTGAGATTAAAGACGGCGAAGTTAAACTTCTCGATGACCGAGGAACTGTCCGACAGAAAATTAAATTTGGACAGATTATATAAACTCTTATACATGAGGCAAAGAGTATGAAAAAACTTATTATGGCAGTTATGATGTTTTTCGCATTTACTCCAGTATCATCAGCAACAGACTTTAAGCTAATTGAAGAATTTCCTGAAGTACGCTGTATGGCATTAAACATCTACTACGAAGCACGAGGAAGTAATTTAGCAGACAGAGCAGGTGTTGCTGATGTAGTTCTTAATCGTGTAAACGATATACGTTATCCCGATACAATCTGCGAAGTAGTCAAGCAGGGGTTACAAGATGATAACGGTAACATGCGCCGTAACAAGTGCCAATTTAGTTGGTACTGTGACGGCAAAGCAGATAACCCACAAAACCAAGATCTTTGGGTAGATGCTCAAACTCTTGCGTGGAACGTAGTTCAAAACGGCAAGCACCGTGGACTAACAGAAGGCGCAACACACTACCACGCTACATATGTACAGCCTAATTGGGCGTCATCCTTACAGCTAGTAGGACGTATTGGTGCGCATATTTTTTATCGTTGGGAATGAAAATACATAAATATATGTATGAAAATTAACGAAGTAATAAATCAACCACTTGAAGAAGGTCCAAACGACCCTCATATTTTTAAAGCAGTGTTTATGGCCGGTGGCCCAGGTTCTGGAAAGTCTTATGTGGCTAGAAAGATGCTTGGATCTAGCGGCCTTAAATCTGTTAATAGTGATGAGATTTATGAATATTTGGCGCAGAAACAAGATATGGATCTTGGAGATCCAGAAGTTGTTGGTAGTCAAGCAGGTCAAGAAGTACGTGATAAAGCCAAAGAGCTTACACAGAAAAGACGTACTCAATATTTAGATGGTCGTCTAGGTCTTGTTATTGATGGTACAGGCAAAGATGTTGCTAAAGTACAAAAAGATAGTAATGCGCTAAAGTCATTGGGATACGAAACAATGATGGTGTATGTAAACACAAGTGAAGAAGTAGCACAAGAACGTAATAAGCAACGTGCTAGAAGTATTCCAGCTGAAATGGTTTCCAAAATGTGGAACCAAGTTCAACAAAATCTAATGCAGTTTCAGCAAGTTTTTGGCGCCGCTGATTTCCATGTAGTTGATAACAGCGGGGGTCAAGAAAACCCAGCTCGTGAACAGAACTTTAATCAAGTATTCAAAAACGTACAAAAGTTTTTAACAACGCCGCCTAACGATCGGCGTGCGCAAAAATGGTTGGCTGCCCAAAAGCCTAATCAGGAACAATAAAATGTACGATTATAAATGTTTAACAATGCGAGTTATTGACGGCAGTACGATAGATGCTGAAATCGATCTTGGCTTTAATGTATTAGTACGACAACGTATTAAACTTCATGGAGTAAATGCTCCTGATATTAAAAGCTCTGATCCAAAAGAAAAAGAACGTGCGCAAAAAGCACGTAATCGACTAGCAGAGCTAGTTGGAAAAGAATTTTACTGTCATACAATTATGAATAAGCGTGGCAAGGCTGGTAGAACTCTTGGACATGTCCATATTATGGACGCTAATGAAAACCGTATTGACGTAAATCAGATTCTTATAAACGAAGGCCTAGCCACTCGGTACGGAGATTAAATCATGTTATTTGGTATTTTAACTTTATTAGTCGCACTAACTATCAGTGGAGTTGCGATTTACTATAGTGTAGCAGGGCTAGTTGCTATATTTGCAGCAGCAAGTATTCCTATTATTATAATGGGCGGCGCACTAGAAATTGGCAAACTAGTGGCGGCTGTATGGTTACACAAATATTGGGATCGAGCAGCCTGGTGGTTGAGAGTATATCTTAGTATAGCAGTACTAGTACTGATGTTTATTACAAGCATGGGTATCTTTGGATTCTTATCTAAAGCACATATTGAACAAACTGCCGCCGCTAATGAACAAGTGGCAACACTGGAAAGATTTGATGCGGAGATTGGCAGAGAACAAGAGATTATTACTAGAGCTAATGAACGTATTGCCAAAGGAGAAGCTGATGCTGACAAAGAAGATGTTGGTATACAAGAAAAAATAGATAAAGAACAACAACGTATTGATGGCGCATATACAAGACGTCAACCTAGCATACAAGAGCAACTTGATATTATTAGTGCCGCTGAACTAGCACTTGATGGAAGAGTTGCTGTATTTTCAGATGAAATAGCTAGCTTAGATACAGAAATAGTAAGATTAAATGGATTAATATCAGAGCTTAGAACACAGTTATCCAATACAAGTGTAGCAAGTGTAGAGGAACAAATACAGCCTTATAGAGATCAAATTACACAACTTGATAATGATATTACTAGACTAGACACCCAAGCGGCAGATTATGAAGCTCGTATTAGTGAACTAGTACCAGACTATAGTGCAGTTGATACACTAAAAGCACAAATTACAGCAATTGAGGAATCAATTGTTATTACCACAAACAAACTACAAAGTACAGAACGTGCTAAAATACAAGAAGGTCAGGCAGTAATTGGTGTTACTAGTGACGGACTATTTGGCAGTAATACAACTCGTGCGCTAAATGCTTGGGTAACAGCACAGCAAGAACGCATCGCACAATTACAATCACAAGAGACAGAACTAAGATCACAAGCACAATTAGTTATTAGTTCAGAGCGTGAACGTTTAACTGGCTTAGTTACAGGGCTACGAGGATCACAAACAGAAAGTGTACAAGCACGTAAGCAAGGACTATTAGATACAATTGATCGTATTAGAAATGATGCGTCAAGTAGTTTACAAACACAACGTGATAACATACAAACAAAAATTACTATAGTACTTGATACAGACATACCTGCTGTTAGAGAGCAACGTAAACTAGCACAGGATAGTATTACTGATTTACGTAACTCACCAGATCGTAAAATTGAAAATGCGCAAGCAGAAATGGCTAGACTACGTGAACTAGCAGAAGCAGAGATTTTACAGTCACAAAGTGTTATTGAAAGATTACGTGCTGAAATTCAGATAGGCGATGATGTAGATTTAGATACATTAACTGACGCACAGTTAGCTAGAATTAAAACAGCAAACGATAATATTGACCGTATTACAAATGAAAAGTTTGCGCTACAAGCAGAAGCTAGAAAGCTAGAAGCAGAAGTAGGACCTGTTAAGTATTTGGCAGAGTTTATATACGAGGATGCTGATCGCACTACACTAGAAGATGCAGTACGTTGGGTAATACTCATTATTATATTTGTGTTTGATCCATTAGCAGTTGCACTACTAATTGCAGCACAGTATATATTTGAATGGCGTAGAGCAGATCGAGGATTGCCGCCAAGAGATCCGCCACCAGTAAAAAAGCCTAAGCCTGTAGTTGAACCAATAGTGGAAGAAAAGCAGGAAAGCATACTACCAGAATTACAAGAAGTTACTAACAACACAGTAAAGACTCCTATGGCAAAAGTTGTTAAACCTAAGCCAGATAATAAAAAGGTTGACAAACCGCTATATGACCCGTATACTGATACAAGACCAACAAGTAAATTAAGCCCTAGTGAACGTAACGCAAGAACTGTCATATGGCCTGATGATTATGATGGAAAGTTGGCTCCACCTAAACCATATAAAGAGGATGAGTAAACCCCAATGAGGGAAAACAGTATATACCACATATCACCGCCAGACATGAAGTTATTAGATGCTGGTCCAGTTGTCACAGTTTTATCTAATAATAGTAAATTTTTAGATGACATTGAACGAGTACATGAAGCAATGTACAAAAGTGTACCTGTTGTAATTTATAATGCTAATGGACCAATTAATGATAACAACATAGCCTGGCTAATTAGTACAATGAGACTTAGTGACAATGTTTTTGTAGATTTGGACACTGTTACACAAACTGAATTAGTAGCAAGTATACTAAACGAATCTAACACAATTTACTTTAGTAAAGAAGATCGTCAGTCTGATATATTAAAACTATTTAATATACGGAAAGAATATACAGTATATAGTGATACTGATGAATATATGATGATGATTACAAATGAATACATATAAAGGAGAAAGTATGATTACCAAACAATATATAGGCCCAAATGAAAAAATTTAGCAAACCAGAACCTAAAACACCTATTAACGGACAAATACGTTACAGTGAGTTAAGAGTAGTTGACGATCAAGGTCAACTTGGAGTTATGCATAAGTCAAAAGCACTAAAAATTGCTGAGAGTAGAGGATTAGATTTAGTAGTAATAACTGAATCTGCCAAACCTCCTATCGCTAAGATTTTAGATGCTAATAAATATCTCTACGAACAAAAGCGGCGTGAAAAAGATCTAGCCAAACGGCAACGTGAAAGCCGTATTGAAGTAAAAGAGATACAGTTTAAACCTAATATTGGTGATCATGATTTTGACACTAAACTAAAAAATATTGAAAAATTCCTTAGTAAAGGAAATAAAGTAAAACTAATGGTGCGTTTTAGAGGCCGAGAAAACGCAAATAAACAGGTAGGATTTGAGATACTTGCTCGTGTAGTAGATACACTTGAGGAAGTTGAATGGGATTCAAAGCCTAGTTTAAATGGTAATCGGCTAATAGGAATATTAAAACGAGGAAAAAATGGATAGAGATAATAGAAAACCAAGAAGACGAGAACAAAAAGAAAATAGAGGACTACAAGTAGACGTACACAATAACGACATAGCTCGTGCGCTACGTAAACTAAAGAAAATGGTAAACAATGAAGGCTTGCTTAAAGAGCTTCGTGACCGTGAATATTTTGAGAAGCCAAGTCTAAAGCGTAAAAAGGCTAAAGCAGCGGCACGTAAACGCTGGCTAAAAGAACAACAAAAAAACTCCAATAGATAGCTTGACAATCAGTACCGTATGTACTATATTAGTATTACGATAAGAAATGCCACTCAATGCGCTAGTCGTCAAGTGAGCAAGATAAGAAATACATATACAGAACTACGGGTTGCTACGAAATAAGCACGTGGTGGGCGATAGTTAGCCTACCGACACATAAATAACTGTGGATGCCAATTATGGGTCCACAAAATACATCTTGCTTAATAAAGGAGATATAAGATGAATAGATTAACAACGATTGACTTGAATAAACTTACCCCTCACAGTGTTGGCTTAGAACGAATGTTTAACGACATGTTTAAGTACACTGAACATCCACAAAATGCTGGGTACCCACCATACAATATTGTACAAGAGAAAAACCGTTTCCAAATTGAGATGGCATTAGCTGGTGTACGTATGGATGATATAGATATTGAAGTCGCAGATGGTGAATTAACTATTACACATGACCCGGTTGAAGTTGAACCAAATGAATCAGTACGCTGGGTACATCGTGGAATTGCGCAACGTAAATTTAAGCGCAGTTTTACACTCGCTGATGATGTAGTGGTACAGGGTGCGAGGATGGAGAACGGCATGCTATATGTAGAGCTTGAACGTATCATTCCAGAAGAAAAGAAACCCAGAAAAATAGAAATTTCAGCAGTATAAAACTATAACACTAGGGGCGGTTAACGCCGCCCCACATAACAATTAGGTAAAGCAATGAGTACAGAACTAGCATCTAAGATCGACACATCATGGATTTTCGCACATCCAAAAAAATACAAAGTTATTTTACTAAATGATGATCTAACTCCAATGGATTTTGTTATAGAAATTCTTATTGGTATTTTTAATAAATCAGAATCTGAAGCTCATCAAATTACACTAGCAGTACACAATACAGGTTCAGGTATTGCGGGTATTTTTAATTATGAAGTTGCTGAACAGAAATCACATGAAGCTACAACTATTAGTCGTAGTGCTGGGTTTCCATTAACTCTTAAAGTAGAGGAAGAATAATATGAGAATTGAAAATGAAGTACTGTTGGACTACAGCGATGTCTTGATTCGTCCAAAGCGTAGCACATTAGGCTCACGCAAAGAAGTAAACTTAGAACGTGAATTTACATTCCGTAATTATAACAAACAAGACATTATGTCTGGAGAATATGATTGGAAAGGTGTTCCAATTATGGCAAGCAACATGGATGGTGTTGGTACATTTGAAATGGCAGACAAACTTGCTGAAGGCAACATCTTTACATGTCTAGTTAAAACATATAGTGAACAAGATTTAATCAAATACTTTACATCTGATTTACCTGAGCGTAGTGACTATGTTGCTATGAGTATTGGTATTCAGGATCGTGACTTAAACAAATTTGAAAAAGTTTATACAGTATGTAAAGAAAATTTAAAATACGTTTGTATTGATGTGGCAAACGGATACAGTCAACGTTTTGTGGAGTTTGTGGGAGAATTTAAATTCCGCTTTCCTAAAGTAGTAATTATTGCTGGTAATGTGGTTACGGCAGATCAAACGCAAGAGTTAATACTAAATGGAGCAGACATAGTTAAAGTTGGTATTGGACCAGGTAGTGTATGTACCACTCGTATTCAAACTGGTGTGGGATATCCACAGCTCAGTGCCGTTATTGAGTGCGCTGATGCCGCTCATGGCCTTGGTGGTCATATTATTGCTGACGGTGGGTGTACCTGTCCTGGCGATATTGCTAAGGCTTTTGCGGGCGGGGCCGACTTTGTAATGCTAGGCGGTATGCTTGCTGGACACGATGAAGGTGGTGGTGACGTAATTACCCGATACTATGAAACTAGTGAACTAGAATATCAAGTTGGCGAGCATTTGGCCAATTGTGTACATAAAGTAGAAGAAAAACAATTCATAAAGTTCTACGGAATGAGCAGTGATGCGGCAAACACTAAACACTTTGGCGGACTTAAAGAGTATCGTTCAAGTGAAGGACGTGAAGTGCTTGTGCCTTATCGTGGTGAAATTGCTAGAACTGTGCAAAACATTCTGGGCGGCGTTCGCAGTACATGTACATACGTTGGTGCCAATACACTAAAGCAACTGAGTAAATGTACAACATTTATTCGTGTAAACAACCAGTTTAATAAAACGTATGAGTCTACTACCACCAAGTTATAGTAGCTGCGCAATAACGCACAGTTGCGTTAAACGCATATCGAGTCTACGCAAAATGCAGTAGTAAATCACTGAAATCCATGTTAAATATAAGTGTGAACACAAAATAGTGTTTACACTTTTTTTATGAAATGACACCCTGAAAAGACGGGGGGTATTGCTTTCCTCAAGCATTTTAAAACTTAATCAAGGAAAAACAAAATGTTTAACGACACATTCAACGGTCTTGTAAGTTTACTTGGAAATCCACTTCCAACACGGAAGTTCGAAAAAGAGATGCTTACATACGCAAAAACAGAATACGGAAAAGATTGGCAGTTTGCTTATCAATATATGCTAGATCATTCAGGTTCAGCACCTAACATGGGAGTACATCTCTAATGGCACATTATGTAATAGAAGCGTCAAGTTGGATTCAAGATGCAATCGAAGGATTCAATGACTTACGTAGAGCAATGAAACTACGTGCAGAACGTAAAGCATCATACAAACAAACTTATAAAGAACTTAGCAAGTTAAACGACTATGAACTAAACGACATCGGCATTTGCCGTGGCGACATTAGAAACATTGCACGTGGTGATAGAACAATCAAACGTGGTATCGAAGTTAACGAAAACTTGAGAGGATCTATATAATGACTGTAGCAACAATGAAATCAAACACATGGGGAATTACATGTAAAACATGTGCCATTCTTTCAAAAGCAATTGTAGCAACTGGAATGTTTTTATGGGCATTTGGTGAGTCAGCTGGAAGAGCAAGAGCAGCAAGTGAATTATACCGTCAAGGGTATGTAGAAGAAGCAAGAAGATTAATGACGGAGAATAATTAATGACTGGTGATATAGCAACGTTTGGCGCAATGATTGGCGCAGGGTTAGCAACAATTGGAATGGGCGGAGCAGCCATTGGTGTTGGAATGATTGTAGGTAGTGTACTTAAAGTAATGCCTAAGAAAAGTGACACAGGCACAATGTTTGTTGGTGTAGCATTTGCGGAAGCATTAGGAATATTTGCATTCTTAGTAGCACTGCTATTAATGTTTGCTGTCTAATGGTAGGTGATCAGCACATTGAAATATCAGCACAGGTAGTGCAGAAGTTAGGTTTCTATATGTTTGTAATTATGACTTCACTTATGGTAATATGTATAGCTTTTGGTTTCTATGCTGTTATTCAAAAATTTAACGAACCAAACTGGAAAGAAGTATGTATCGCAAAAGGCGGTGTGCCAGTACAATTAGAAAAGTCTTACTTCGACTGCAAAAAGATGTAACAAAGAGGAATATAATATGTTTACAAGATTTATGAAACTAATGGAATACAGAAGTTACTGTATGAGTATCAAGCAACTACGAGACATGGGTATGAATGATAAAGCCAATGAAATCTCAGAGTTTAAACATAACATGTATAAAACAAGTTAATGTTAGATCCAGATCACACATACACAAAGCCAAAAGGCGAGAAGAAAAAAGGCGGTAAGTAAGCCGCAGTACAACAGAGTAAAGCACCACAAGGTGCTTTTTTCTTGACTAATTAACTATCAGTGCTATAAATATAGTTAACACACGGAGGCTATATGCAACATTCTATTGAGGATCTTCTAAGAAGACTTGAAGTAATGAAAGACAAAGCTATTCTGTTACATCGAGTTCGTAATGAGTTTAGTGAAATATCATATAAAGATTATGACAAAGCAGCTTGTCAAAATATTATAGATGATATACAAGCAATGGCATTGGGCATTGCGAATGATAAAGAAGGTACTGATATTATTACTGAGATGGAATATAAATGAACTTATCAGGTGATTTTTTAATCAGCATTCCAGCTGTAAATACTGGAACATTTAATCGCAGTGTTGTTCTTATGAATAAGCACACTGGCGATGGAGCGTCTGGTTGGATAGTTAATAAACAATTAGATGATAAAATAACACAACGTTTACGCAAAGGTATGAATCTTACTCGTGACATACCATTATACTTTGGTGGTCCAGTAGACGTAAACAATGCTGTTGTTATACACAGTAATGATTTAAAATTACCTAGTACAAGAAAACTTAATGATACACTAAGCATCACAAAAGACAAGAGTATTGTCAACGTAATGAACATTGGACAATTTCCTGAATACTGGAGAGTAATTGTTGGTAGAAGTTCATGGGGAGCAGGACAACTAGAAAGCGAAATACTTGGCAGCCGTACAAATGGCATTGGTACTTGGATGTCAATAGACTATACTGATCAGTTAATGTGGCAAACAATGCCAAGTAATCAGTGGGAACGCAGTATTGAACTAAGTGCCACACAATTGACTAATAATATTTTAAAAATACCAAATATGTAATTATGTTAGCGCCAGCGTCAACACAAATGTGTAAATACGATGTGGCAAGGAGATACATATGTGTTCACCAGAATTGCGTAAAGAAGCTAATAGACTAAACTGGATGATTAAAGGTCAACTTATTGACTCGTCCGAATCAGACTCCACAGTTGAAAGAATTTATCATTCATATTTTCAAAGACTTTGGAATAACAACGAGAACTACCTTCATGAAGAAGGCTTTACCCAAGCGTGGGAGCAGCAATATGGTAGCCAATAGAATAACAGAGCTAACTGAAGATGAACTAACATTTATGGAAGATTTATTACTAACTGAGTTTAGTAAAGAAGCTGAAAAAGCAAAAACTTGGAAATCAAAAAACCATTACCAACTCCCACATGGAAAACAAAATAGAATACTAAGTTGTCTAAGCGCAGTTAGAAGTCAAAAACAACTTAAAAAGACATTAGCCACTAAGTGGTAATTGGCTCTGGGGGTAGGATTCGAACCTACACGATAAATATTTTGCGAACATCTACCACACGATAAACAGTCGTGCGTGTCTACCACTTTCACCACCCCAGATCAATTTTTAGGCGGCTTTGTCTAAACTTTGTAGTTTATCCAGTGCGGCAATCATACGTGTCATGCCAATGCCACCACCTACTCTTTGGAAGAAGTCAAACTTGAGGAACTCTTCTAGTTCTGCTTCTACACGTTCTTTACCAAACAATTTAAACAGCAGCTCAGCATAGTCTCCGTCTACAATACTGTGGAATGTATCACGCATCATATCAACATCACAACTACGTTCTGCTGATCCAATAGTTTCCATACCACCTAAGATAACATCCATCTTCTTAGCAGTATTGCCATCATCGTTACGTGCCATGTTCCAGAAAGGTGATGTTAGTTCTGGGAAGTCTGTAATTAAACAACTACCAAAGTTCATATCCATTGCTAATTCGTGTTGTGCGTCCATTTCAGTTGATTGACTTACACCAAAGTGTTTTTGCCAGTCGCTGTATGTTTTTTCTGTTAGTGGGTCAAAGCCCAAGTAATCACATAGTTCAATTTCCATCTTTTTAAGATCATCTACATCGCCCGGCATCTCAAACTCAAACATTGGGAAGATAATGTCGTGTCTGCCTGGTATAGCGTTTGGTTCCTGTCTATAGGACGTTGACACACAAAAAAAGCCCTTACTATCGGGCTTGCTTAATAATTCATGTTCTAACCACATCTGGCCTGTTTGCGGTAATGGCCAAACCTGGTCTGCGTAATTGTATGTTGCTACATTGAACGGATCTTCACATGCGGCAAGTATGCTTAGTCTATTTTGGGTATGTACTTCTAAGAAGCCTTTGTCCAAAAAAAATGACCTTAAAAGGCCAACTGTGTCTGTAAATTTTTGTGGGTTTATGAGTTGCGTCATCTTTTTTTCCTTTTCTGAAATTCAGCCTAAAAAAAATTAGCTCAAAAAAATTTGAGTGTGTTTTTTCTATCCAGTCTATTTAGTCTTTTCTATAATAAGGCTTGACATCCTCTTGTGTTTAGTATATAAATAGACTGTAACGTTGAAGTGATTTGACGACTATACTGGACCCGGGGGCGGTACCCGGCGACTCCACCATAAACACATTAGGTTTGAAATATAACCTCTCTTTCCCGAGATGATAACTCGATATAGAGGACCTAGAAATAGGGTAAAGAATAAGAGTGCTAGTGTGTTTTTGATGGGGTCGAAATAGGATCGACAGGTAGGATAGATGAGTGGAGTTACCGGGATATAAGCGCCGTTACCGCGAATAAACTTTCTAAATGCAAACGCAAATAGAGCGCCAGAAATGGCTTTAGCTGCCTAATTAGGTAAGTGGGGGTTTGTAACGCACCTAGCAACAGAAGCGTTACACTATGACGGCTGAAACATAGGTTAAAGTACAGCCAACACAAAAGGAAACCTAATTAATGAAATTATTAAAACTATTTTCCGCAACATTATTAATGTTGGGGTCTTTAGCTGTGTCAGCACAAGCAGATGCACCTAAGGATAACATCACGGTCGGATTTATTTACGTCGGACCAACTGGTGACCACGGATGGACATACCGTCACGATATTGGTCGTCAGCAAGTAGAAGAAGCATACGGCGACAGAGTAACAACACGATTTGTTGAAAGTGTAGCAGAAGGTGCTGACGCTGAACGTGTAATGACACAAATGGCACTACAGGGCGCAGACATTATTTTTGCGACATCATTTGGATATATGGATCCAATAATGAACGTAGCAAAGAAGTTTCCAAACGTAAAGTTTGAACATGCTACAGGTTATAAATCATCTGACAACGTTGCTAACTATGGTTTGAAACTATACCAAGCAAGACACGTACAAGGTGTTGTAGCAGGTATGATGACAAAAACAAACAAAATTTGTTATATTGCTTCATTCCCAATTCCAGAAGTTATGCGTGAGATTAACACGTTCTTCTTGGGTGCACGTAAGTACAATCCAGATGTAGAACTATCAATTGCGTGGGTTTACACATGGTATGATCCAGGTAAAGAAAAAGATGCGGCAACAGCATTGATTGACCAAGGTTGTGACATTGTAGCACAGCATACTGACTCACCTGCTCCACTACAATCAGCAGAACAAGCAGGCGTACTTGGATTTGGACAAGCAAGTGATCAAATGAAGTTTGCTCCTAACGCACAATTGACAGCAACTATTGACAATTGGGGTCCTTACTATATTAAGAAAGTAGGACAAGTACTAGACGGTACATGGGAAACAGGCGATTACTTTGGACACATGAACGAAGACGCTGTACAAATGGCACCGTTTGCTAACATGCCAGCTGACGTACAAGCAGAAGCACAGCGTGTAAAAGATGCTATTAGCGCAGGTGAGTTATTTGGATTTACAGGTCCAATTAACAAGCAAGACGGAACAGTGTTCCTGAAAGAAGGCGAAGTAGCAACTAGACAGCAACTAGACACTATGATGTTCTATGTCGAAGGCATTACATCAAAGGTACCTGGTTAATGATTCCAGTAATTGATTTACAAGCATCAGACGCTTTAGATCGCATTGACGAAGCCTACACAACAGTAGGCTTCGCAGTGTTTACAAATGCGTTAACTGAAACACATCAACAAGACATCAAGTCTTGGCAAGAACAAATGAAAGCATTCTTTGAACTGCCAATGGATAAAAAACAAAGTTATCCTTATAACGCAGATACTAACTTGGGTTATAGCATGGTAGGCGACGAAAACGTTGATCCTACAGCACCAAAAGATATCAAAGAAAGTTTTAACTACAACAATACACGTATGCCAGAAGACCTTTGGCCTACAGAATTACCAGAGTTTAAAGCAACAGCCTTACAAAGTATTGACATTGCAGATAAACTTACTATGAAAATATTATCTAAGTTTGATACTATTTTAGATAGTGGAACTACACTAGTAGATTCACATTTACAACCATTTAACACAACAAGAGTTATTCACTATCCAGCATATACTGGACCAGTACAAGATAAACAAATGCGTATAGGAGAACACAGTGACTACGGCACTATTACATTACTATGGCAGATTAATGATGTTCCTGGGCTTCAAGTCCAAGATCTCAAAGAAGAGTGGCACCCGGTCCCGTATGCGGATGATGGAGTAGTTGTTAACATTGGTGACTTACTACAGCGTTGGACTAACGATTATTTTAAAAGTACTAAACATCGTGTAGTTAACAGTCATATACATCAACAAAGATATTCGATGCCACACTTTGTAGACCCAACACCCGGCACAATAGTACAAAACTTACGTGACGAACAATCAAAATATGAGCCCATTGAGTCAAAAGAATATTTGATGTGGCGTCTAGCACAGAGTTATTAAAATGAAACAATACATAACAAGTTACCAAAACTTTCCAATTGATGGAATTGATTATAAGGATGTAGCAAGTTTATGCGCATCACAAGATGGTTACGCAGAAGCAAATAACTTTATATACAGTAACTTACTAAAATATTGTCCTGTAGATAAAATTATTGGTATTGATGCTCGTGGATTTATATTTGCTAGTGTGTTTGCTCATCGTACAAGAGGCCCACTAGTACTAGCACGGAAACCTGGTAAACTTCCTGGTAAGATAGCTGAAAAAGAATACGATTTAGAATACGGAACAAATAAATTACAAATACAAGCAGATAGTATTGAAGCAGGAGACCGTTGCCTTATTATTGATGACTTAATGGCAACTGGTGGCACAATGTGCGCAGTATTGGATTTAGTACAAGAATTAAATGCTTTTACTGTGGCAGTAGCAACTGTTATTGACCTACCTAAATTAGGTGGAAGCGACTTAGTAAAAGCTCGTGGTATACCATTTTACACAGGTGTTGAATACTAATGCAACACAATACACATGGATTTGAGATAGAAGAAAACGAACATGATGTTGTTGATAAAGACTATCCAGAAATTAAAGCAAGAGTAGAACAAACTGAATGGGTAGTAAAATTAAAAAACCAAGCAGGTGAAGAATGGAAAACAAAATGTACAGATCACTATGCTTGGAAAGCTGCAGAATATATTATGGAATTGGAGAAGCAACTAATGGTATTTAGAACAGGCGCAGACTTATTTGAAGTAGGTGACTTTACAAGTCACGCAGGAAATAAACTAGCATGGAAGATTGAGTGCGATGCTATACGCCCAGAGTGGTGGGACGGATTAGCACGTATGATTATGGATTATCAAACAGAACCTTTTAGTAAGGTAGTTGGTATTCCACGTGGCGGAATGGCATTAGCACACGCTATGGAAAAATATGTAACACCAGGCGATCATCCTTGGATGGTTGTGGATGATGTATATACTACAGGTACAAGTTTTAGAGAATTCTGTACAGACAATCAAACAATGTTTGCATACAAGTGGTGCGCATTTGCTCGTAAGCCTATTGAAGGCAATGAGTCACATGACGTAAGAGCATTGTTTACTATGCCACAAAGTACTTGACACATACTAAATACCACGCTATAATATAGCATACACACACACAGAAAAGGAGAACATTATGTTCGATACAAAACAAATGACAGACATGGCTGAAAAATTCAGCGAGATCTATAAAAACACTGGACTAGATCCAGCAAAATTTACTGAAGCATTCAGTAAAATGACACCCCCAACTATGCCAACAATCAAGTCAAACAAAAATGGCTATGAGATCCGTACCAAAGTACTGGAGATGGCACAAAACAATGTATGGCAAGACTACCATGCCAAATGGGGAGCGTTTGAACAAACAGTAAAACGTGATAAGGATACTGGCGAAGTTGTGACAACTGTTACAATGCCAGAAGTACCAGGTGCTGATGCTGTACTGGAAGCAGCAGACAAGTTTTACAACTTTGTAAACGGTAAACGATAATAACTTAGAGTAGCAGCTGCTACACTTTAACGCACGCCATCGCTATTAATTTATGTGCCTTGGCGTGCTATATATATATATTATATACTGACACAGAAAGGTCAACAAAATGAGAGAATGGGTATTTAATTGCTGGAATGTAGTAATGGATCACGAAAGTAATCCACTAAGTAATATTCCGGACTTTAGTACACGCCATATGATTATGCAAGTATTAGCATGGATGTGGTGTATCGTATTTGCCATCATCGTAGGTAGCATGTGGGCTGGCGTTATTAGTATGCTTCTACACGTATTACTACTCGCTGCAATCGCAATTACAGTAGCAACGTTTGAAACAGCCAAGCGTAAGCCAAATGTATTTGGTGCTTATAATGGTCGAGCAAATGGTGGCGGATAACAGTGTTACATAAATGTAACAAGTACGACACTATTTTGCTTAATATCGTTGACAATATAGTATCCTGTGTTATATTAAGATAAGTAAATACACACACAAAAATTTACAATAAAAAAAGGGCACCACTAAGGTGCCCTAAGTTACGAAAGAGAATTATAATTATGAAAAATACAATCTTATCAATTGTAGCTGTATTTAGTACAGCAGGCTACGCAATGGCTGAAGAAGTTGCAGTAGCTAATCCAGTTACTTTAACTGGTGAAATCAAAACTACAATCGCAGAAACAGCGGCTGACAAATACGGCGCAACAACAACATTTGGTTTAGATGTTGGTGTAACTGGCATCGCATTTGGTGGTCTAGATTTTGCTACTGGAGCAGATGACAAACTAGCATTAGACGAATGGCATATTGGTGCTAACTTAGGTTTAGCAACTGTATCATACGGCGACCAAGGCAACAACTGGATTGGTGCTGAAGGCGAACAAACTATCGCAGATCCAGCAATGGGCGATAGTTTAAAAGTATCAGTTGGTGATGCAACAGTAGCACTAGGTATGACAGATGCAACAGCAGATGTAACAGACTTGTCAAACGTACAAGCAACATACACAATGGGCGTAGCAGATGACCTATCACTAACAGGCGCAGTTGACTATAACCTAGACAGTGAAACAACTATCCTTGGTGCAAGCCTAGGCGGTATTGACTTGGGTGTTGCAACGGCAAGTGGCGCATTTACATACGGACTAGACTCAGAAGCATGGGGATACGAAGGTGTAGTAGCAACTGGCGGACTAACAGCATACATTAACGGTGACAACGTAGACGCACTACAAAACATCGGTGGTGGATATGATATGACTATCGCAAGCGGACTTGAGCTTGGTGCTGGAGTATCATATAACATGAACAGTGAAGAGTTCAAACCAAGTGTATCAGCATCATTTAGTTTCTAAAAACTAAAAAAAAATTACAACCTATTGAAAGCGAAGGATTTTTTCCTTCGCTTTTTGCTTGACTCCAAGACGTTTTGGTGCTATATTAAGTGTATAAGTTAAACAAAACGGAGAAGCATAATGCAACTCAAAGGCGCAATGACTGTTTTAAATCGCAGAGTTCAGTTTTATGGTAAAACATTTGATTGGTTAATTGAAGCAATGGATCAAGGCATGGATGAAAACATGACAGTTACACAAGCATATAAAGTTTATAAACGTAATCAACGTAGATATACTTGACAATTAACGTGATAAGTACTATATTATAAGTGTAACCAATTAAAAGGACTAATGTTATGGACATGGAAACAACACAAGGACTATTTGCAGTGGGTATCGGAATTGTACTCTTCGGAATGGGTTACTGGAAGGGCAATCAAACTGGTTTGCAAAACGCTGTAGAAGCATTATTTAAAATGGGTGTTCTTGCTGTTGATGAAAATGACCAAGTAGTAGCAGGTCCTAAAATTAATAAGTTCAAAATGTAATACCTAATGACAAGAATTGATAGATAAGAAGTAAAACACAAAATTTATTATTAAAATGCTCTAGTGGAAACACTAGAGCATTTTTCTTGCGACCAATAAATATTGGTGAGTGAGAAAAGGACACACAATTAATGGAAAATATAATATTTGGATTAGCAATGACTGCTCATTTAGGTCTTGCTGGTGAGTATAATGAAATACACCCACATGTACGTTATGAAAATGATAATGTAATTGCTGGAGCATTTGTAAATAGTATAGACAATATATCATTATATGCAGGTAGACGATTTGAACACGATAACTTTGGATTTGAATTGACAGCCACAACTGGATATCTTAGTTTAATAGTTCCCCAAGTACGTGGCACATACGATGTACATAATAATGTAAGATTGTTTGTCGGAAATGCTGTTGAAAAAATACAAGGCAAAATTAAACCAGGAGCAGTTGTTGGTATCGAGCTATTATACTAAATATAGTTGGAGACAACATTACATGAAAATACAACACGTAATTGGCATGTTATCCCTTACTTGGTTAAGTATGTTAGTACCAAGTACGGCGGCTGCCGACTTAACACACAGTTTTAAAAACCCTAGTTTTAGTGGCATTGGGTATAGTGCCCACGTACTTAGTATTGAGCAATTGGGATTCAATAGACAAAAAGATATTGATGATGAAGCTCAACGTGAAGCTGATCGTATTGAGCGTGAACTTGAAAACACTACTCTCAATAAATTTATTAAAAACTTAGAATCAAGAATCTATGCTACACTGAGTAAACAAATGGTGGACAATATGTTTGCTGCTTGTGGTGAAGAAGGACAACCGGATTGTGCTAATAGTGGAACGACTGAAGTTGAAGGTGCTACTATTTCTTGGACCAAGGATGAGGCATCTGGCAGTATTACACTAATTATTGACGGCGCCGATGGTTATACAGAAATAACTATTCCAGGATCTGGGGAGTTTAACTTTTGAAGCTAATAACAACAATAATACTTACTGTATTTCTGGCTGGGTGTAGTAATTACAATCCAAAATTACCTAAACCATTACAACGTCCAGCAAACTTACAGGAAAACCCACTAGTAACAGAACTGAATCAGTTAAAGCCATTAAATGGTCCTGTTATGACTGTTGGAGTATATAGCTTTACAGATAAAACTGGACAACGTAAGCCAGCAGACAATATTGCTAACTTATCTAGCGCAGTAACACAGGGTGCTGAAGTTTGGGTAATAGATGCGTTGCTACAAGCAGGCGAAGGCACTTGGTTTGAGGTTGTGGAACGTGTAGGCATGGATAACGTTATTAAAGAACGTCAGTTAATACGTAACACAAGGCAAAATTATGAAGCAGAAGACGCTACCCCACTTCCGCCAATGAAGTTTGCTGGTATATTAGTTGAGGGTGGCATTGTAGGCTACGATTCAAATATTACCACAGGCGGAGCAGGTGCTAGATACTTTGGTCTTGGATCAGCCGCAGAGTATCGTATTGATACAGTAACAGTTAGTATGCGATTAGTTAGCGTAAGCAGCGGCCGTGTATTGGTGAGTGTAGCCGCAGAAAAATCTATTGCTAGTTATCGCACAGCTGGAGATGTATTTAAGTTTTTAGACCTTGGCACTAAAGCATTGGAAGTTGAAAGTGGTTACAGCGTAAACGAGCCAGTAAACTATGCTGTAAGGGAAGCTATTGAAGCAGTAGTGATAGAAATTATATGTCAAGGTGTTGAATTGGGCTTATGGCAATGGGAAGAAAGCGAATCTCATCTAGAAGGTGAGCATTAACTTAAAATGAAATGGATTTTAATATCATTAGCAGTTATAATAGGTGGTATAGTATATCATACATTACAATCACGTAGTCAAATATTTTGGCAACAAGTTGGCCCCAATACAGATAAGGCGTTAAATCCAGATACCCATAATAACTAATATACTTTAGTATATCTGCCCAATTTCACCCACATTTCACTAAATATAAGTGTGAGAGTGAGATCTATATGCAGAAAAAATTATTAAGTAGTGCCATAATGGCAATAGTGTTTACAACATTAGCATCGTTATCAGTAATGGCTAATGAAATATATATAACACAAATTGGGGATAGTCTAGATTTAGATATCACTCAAGACGGACAAAACAACGAATTTGGAGACAGCACTACAGACGCTGGGCTCTATGGCGATAATATGGTGTTTAGTATAACACAAACTGGTGATACAAACACTATTGACGCAATTATTGCTGGTGACAGTTATACAGGTACCTGGGTGTTTACTGGAAATAGTAACAATGTTGACCTATTATGTGACAGCACAGCAACAATTGGTGGTGGCAATTGTGATAATGTAACATTAAATATTACTACAACAGGTGATGACAACAACTATGACTTTAAGATTGGTGAAACTACTGATGGCGGTGATGCCACTGTTAACTTTACAATTGATGGTGATGACAACCTGATACAAATGGACTTGGATGGAACTGATGCTAATGTTACTGTAGAAATTGACAACAGCGCATCAACAGCAAGTGGATCAACAATTACAAGCGCAACTGATACTAACCTAAGTACTAATTCTCCAGGTAACATTATTGATTTAAATATTGATGGTAATGGTGATACTTTAGGACACACTGTAACATTAGATATAACAGGTGGTGGTAGTGTATATACTATTACACAAAGTGGTATCTACGATAACCTAGTAGATATAACTTCAACTGGGGACGGTAACACAGTTGATATTACACAATCCGATTAAACTTATATGTATAATATTTGTTGCTCTAGCATACGTAAGTATAGCTAGGGCAACTCCTATTGGAGCGGTTGCTGAATCTTCTGGCACAAGTACAATTAAACGTGATAAAGAAGCATACACTGGCGAAGTAGGTCTTGGCTTACAAATGAACGATAATATTGCTACTGGTAAAGGTAAATTGCGTTTAGACTTTGTAGACGATACTAGAGTAGATGTTACTGAAAATAGTCGTATGACTATTGATGAGTTTATATACGATCCAGCTAGTGGAACAGGTGCTCTTAGTATGAAAGCAACACTAGGCGCAGTACGTTATGCTAGTGGACAAATAGCAAAGAATTCAAGACAACGAGTAAACATAAGAACGCCAAGTGCTAAAGTTACAGTGCGTGGTACAGACTTTATGATGATTGTAGATGAGATAGGCGGCAGTATGATAACACTATTGCCCAGTTGTGATGAAAGTGGATTATGTGTAACTGGTGAGATTAGTGTTGAGAGCGATGTGGGAATGGTTATTATGAATCAAGCATTCCAAACTACTATAGTTTCACACAGTGGTGCTGTTCCAAAGCCAGGAGTTGTACTAGACTTACCAGAAAATATGCTTACAGCAATGTTAATTGTACGTAAAGTATCACCTTACACAGAAGAGATAATAAAACAAAAACCACCTACTGATATATTAGACATTGACTTTTTAGAGTTTGACGAACTAGACAGTGATCCATTAGTTGATGGTATTAAAAATATTTGGGTAACTGATTTAGATAACACAACTTACCTAAATTCAGAGTTTATAGATCAATTGGAAAAACAACTTGCTGAAATACTATCAAAATGGTTTGATAGTCTAGGAACACAAAATGTAGAGTTTTTTCAGGATAAGTTTTTTGGATTAGATCCAGATACAAATATATTTTATGATGAGGAATATCCTTATTTTGTAGTAAGTCGCAAAGAAGGAGATCAACATTTCTTTCAATTAAATTTAAGCCAAAGTCACAGCTACAATGTAGACTTTGTTCAAGGAGGGTTTTATGAATACGGTTTTAAAGTGGGTGTTGGTTCCTCTAACAGTATTGTTATCAATCAAAACAACTACTAGTTGGGCAAATGAAATATGGATTAGACAAGTTGGTGATAATATAGATATGACTATCACTCAAGATGGCGCTAACAATAAGATAACTGGTTCGGGCGGTAAAGCTCAAGTAAGTGGTAACAACACAAGCACTACATATGCGCAAACAGGTGACAATAATCAAGTGTGGGCGTGGATGAGTTCTGGTAATGGAATAAACAATGTGTCGCAAATAGGCGATAACAACTCAGCAAGTTTAGATTGCCATGGTAATAATTGTGTTATTGATATTGAACAAAATGGCAACTATAACTATGCATATGCCGAACTAGGCAATGGTGGTGATTATAATCAAACTATTATTGTTGATCAAGATGGTAATTACAACTTTGCAAAAGTAGAAGCAAACGGTGATGATAATACTATTACTGTAGACCAAGATGGTAACAATCATATAGTACATGGGTATGGCAACACACCAATAACTGGTGATAGAAATAACATTACACTTGTACAAGATGGATCACAATACAATCAAGCTCAGGCGAAGGTTGTTGGAAATGATAATACAATAGATGGATATCAAGGTGGACAATATAACTTTGGTAGACTGGTACTAACGGGTAACGACCATGATGTGACGAGTTCACAGGAAGGTACTGGATCTCATAGTATGACTTTAGACCTCACCAATGGTGGTGGGGCGTATACTGTAAATACAACACAAGACAGCACAACTAATCAATCATACAGTTTAACAGGGATCTGTACAAACACAATAGGATGCGCTATTAGCGTAACACAAAATTAAATGGAAATATTATATGGAATAGCATTATCAGCACACTTGGGGTTAGCTGGTGATTACAACTTATCACACCCACACGTTAGACTACAAGACAATCAATTTATTACAGGTATATATGTTAACAGTATGAATGATATCAGTGTATATGGTGGTGTGAAGTTTGATTATGACAATTTTTGGGTAGAGGGCGCACTAGTTACTGGATACAATAACAGTAATATTAGTCCATACATTAGAGTAGGCAAAGAAATTTATCAAGACAATAGTGTATTCGTCGCACCAGCTTTGGAATCATTTGGAGAAAACAATATCGGTATAGTTATTGGAATTGAATTTTTAAGTAAATAAACTTACTACAGATCCAGTGAGAGGGGCAAAATGTCGCATAACCAAAATCCCATGGACCCAACAGACTGGCTATGGCTGTGTATAATGCTCGCAGCCATATGTACGTTTTGTATATGGGTGTTTATATAATAAATACTGGGAGAAAATATAAGGATGATAAATTATGGCACTGCCAAACTACGAACTAACAATACCATCTACAGAACAAAAGATATCTTACAGGCCCTTTCTTGCAGAAGAGCAAAAGGTATTATTAGAAACATTAACTATTTCAATAGAGTCTCAAAACCCATTACAGATGTTTAACGCAATTGTTAATACTATTGATGCTTGTGTTACTTCTGATATTGAAGTGTCTCAACTTTCAAAGTCTGATTTAAAATATATATTCACTCAAATTAAATCAAAGTCAGCATGACAACACGATTGAACGATACACCCAACAGCAGAAAATTGACCGCAGACGAAGAATTGCTAAAGTTAGAAAAAGTTTACATTCATCGTCACCGGCCAGGCAAGAAGATAAATCGTCCAAAGTATTGTCCAGTAGTGGAATTTATACCAGGGGTTAAGAACCCAGACTATTATCAAAAGCCAATAAAGCCGTCATAGAAAAGAATACAAGAAATGCTGAAATGGAACACATTAAAGCAAAACTAATGAGGAAAAAACATGAATACTAAATTTAGTATAGGTGTTGTAATTACAATAGTACTACAAGTTAGTGCGTTTGTATGGTGGACAGCACAACAAGCACAGACAATTAGTCAACTCGAATCAGAGATGGCAGAACTTACAGCAAGAACAGAAGTTGAAAAAGAAGTTACATTAATTAACGATGTAAAGCAGTTACGTAAGGATTTAGATGACCTTAAAGCAAAAACACTTGACGGTATTTTAGAGATTGATAACATGCGTATTAGTGAAGACAATAGACTAGGTGAATATATTGACCGTAGATTGGCAGACCTAATTGGTGAATTACAAACTACATTCACAACACATGAGGTTTGGATAGACGAGCTTGAATTAGTAGATGACGAAATAAAAACACAGTTATCAGACCACCAGCATTAAGGATTAATTATGCGTAAGATATTATTCTCTCCAATATGGAGTGTGCTTGTACTACTACTTCTTACTTGGGTGTATAGTAGTAACCCAGTATTTCTAGATAGTTTAAGGTTGAGATACTTTGACCAACTAATAGTAAATCAAGAGCCAATTGAAAATAACATATACACTGTTAACATAGACGAAGCAAGTTTAGAAGAAAAAGGACAATGGCCCTGGCCACGTGGAGACTATAGTGAGTTAATTATAGACTTATATGACCGTGGTGCTGGCTTAGTTGTGTTTAATGTACTAATGGCTGAAACTGATCGAGCAGGAGAGGATCAAGATTTAGCATTAACAATGCAACAGTTACCAGTTATCCTAAACATGCTGGGCGCAGATGAGAATAAAAACGAAGCAATTAATCCTGGTGCTACTATTGTTAATAGTGACTTTATGTACCTTATACCCAGCCGTGAAGGTGTTATAGCAAACGTACCAGACATAGAATTTTCATCAGTTGGCAGTGGCATCGTAGATACATTCCCAGAAGCTGATGGTGTAACAAGACGTATGCCAATGGTTATAGAAAGCCAAGGCACACTTTATCCAAGTGTTACAATGGAAGTATTACGAGTTATTGCTGGAGATCCTAGTTTTCAGATTAAGTTAAATGAATTTGGTGTTGACAAACTACGCATACCACAGTTTGGTATTATACAAACAGATGGACTTGGGCGTGTTTGGATTGACTGGAGTCAAAAGAATAAAAGTTATAGCACAACAAACTTACCAGACGACTTTGATGGCGGCATAGTATTTGTTGGCCCAACAGCGGCAGGTGTTTCACAGCCAGTAGCAACAGCGGCGGGCAGTATATACCCACACGAAATACATGCCACTATACTTGGCACAGTGTTTAACAAAAGTAATATTGAACGACCTGCTTGGGCTTTTGATGCTGAAATGTTAGGCTTCTTATTAGTAGGACTTTTTGTTATTGTACTAGCACGTTGGACTTATGCTGGCATTATAGTATTTGTAGTCGCAGTAGGTGGTTCAATATTTTATAGCATATATAGTTTTAATAACTATAACTATTTGATTGATGGCGCTACATCTAGTGCCTTTTTAATACTAGTGGGCATGACTAGGTATATAGTTAAATTTGTAGATGAATTCCTACAAAAACAAGAAATTAAGAAACAGTTTGGCGGATACGCATCACCTACAGTTGTTAAACTACTACAAGAAAATCCAGCACTCATTAAAGATGGTGTAAAGAAAGAAGTTAGTATCGTGTTTAGTGACTTGCGTGGCTTTACTCCACTAGGTGAGAGTTTTGGTGACGATGTAAAAGGCCTAACTAAAATAATGAATGGCTACATGGATAGTATTACACAGCCTGTATTAGACAGTGATGGAATGATTATTAAGTATATAGGCGATGCTAGTATGCACATACACAATGCGCCTATAGATGATCGTCACCATCCAAGAACCGCAGTACAATGTGGATTAGATATGTTAGCGGCAGTGGATAAATTTAATGAAGAAGTTATTATTCCACAAGGTAGACCAGCAGTAGGCATGGGCGCAGGTATCAATACAGGACTTGGTTATATTGGTGAGATGGGATCAACAGCTAGACACAGTTATGATGTTTTGGGAGACGCAGTAAGTACTGCCGCACGTATTGAATCAAAATGTAAAGAGTACGGATGTTTACTACTAGTAGGCGATGCTACATACCAAACAACTAAGTCAGACTTCTTTTACTTAAAGATAGATGACTTAGCAGTTAAAGGCAAGAGTGTTGGTGTTGGTATATGGACAGTATTAGATCAGAAGCGTCCAGCTTGGCGTAAAGCACAAAAGAAACACCAAGATATGTATGAAGACTATCTGGCGCAAAGATTTGATGACGCAATAGACAAGTGTAAGATGTTACATGATCACTTTGACGGACAAATGGCTGGCTACTATGATATGTGGATTGAGCGTTGTGAATTCCAAAAGACACAAGACTTACCTAAAGATTGGAATGGCGTGTTTTTTGCCCAAACCAAGTAACTTTTTGTAGCAACTTCTAAATAAATAAAACTATAGTTATTTGTGAGAGGATACATGATGCAGAATAATGAATATGACGTAGTCGTAATTAAAGTAGTGGATGGCGATACAGTAGACGTAGATATTGATCTAGGGTTTGGTGTTTGTTTAAAAGACGAGCGTGTGAGAATTATGGGCATTGATACGCCCGAGTCACGCACCAGTGATAGAGTAGAAGATTTGTTTGGCGAAGCAGCTAAAGCAAGACTTAAAGAACTTATGAAACACGGCGGCAAACTTATTACTACAGAAGATAAGCATGGCGAAGACATGAAGGGTAAGTTTGGGCGTATCCTTGGAGACTTTAAAGTAGACTACAATGGTGAGATGAAAAAAGTTACTGAGATCATGGAAGCAGAAGGACATTGCGTTCCTTACTTTGGTGGAAGTAAAGAAGAAACACAAGCCGCACACCAAGTAAACCGTGTACGTTTGCTAAACGAAGGTATTGTAACTCAAGAAGCATACGATGCCGCAGTTGAGAAGATGAAAAATAAGTGATTAAAAAACTAGGTATACTAGCGTTTGCATTTTTCTTTATAAAGGGGCTAATTTGGTTAGCCCTTTTATACTTTGGTGCTACATGGCTAATACCAGGATAAAGTAAGTGGTATAGTGTGCTATTTGATCTATAGTAGCATACTTCCAATACTTTTTATTTCTATGTGTAACTTTATTACGTTCTGCTATCCAATGTTTAGTATAGTCGATAATAAAATGTAACACAAAATCTAGTAAGGCAAGCCATAGTGCCTTGCCAACACCTACTAGCAGTAGTGCTACAAAAAATGTTAGCACTGCATGGTGCGAACAATGTATCCATAGTCTAGGTTTAGTTAATTGTGTCTTTGTTCCGTGTTTATCATCAGTAAGTTCAGCCTGAAGGAATAAATCTGCTATGGCATGTTTTACTGTTAGTAGGAAAAAGAATGTTAGTGCTGTCATTTATTTTGTTCTTCTTTATATATTTTTTTAAGATCTTCTAGTGAGTGTAATTTTTCATTATCAGTTTCACTAAGTCCAGCTTCTTTAATTATTTCACGAAGTTCAGCAATCTTGTTTTGGTTTATCTCTTGTTGTTCTTTTAATGTTAAAACTACATTTAGTTTTTGGTTAAGACGGATTAGATCGTTATCTAACATACGTATACGATCAATTAGCCCAATAAGAACACCTTGTGCTTGTCCAATAACTGGGTCGATAGTTTCTGTTACCCATTTCCAGATAAAGAATATGAAATATCCAAGGCCCATAGCGGCAACAATAGGAAACCCATATTGACTAATTAATTCAGCAATATTTCCCATTACATCTCCCTACAATTACCAAAGTGATAACGTTTCATATTGTGTCCTTGTTTACCTTGTTTACCACAATGTGGGCAAGTTACAATAGGTTTGGCAGCACGAGCCGCCGCCAACTTAGCTTTAACTTCAGGACGATTCAACGCCTCTGTCACCGCAGCTTGGTGTGCTTCAGTCTTTGGACGAACCCCACAAGCATTGGAATTACCTATTAGTTTTGGATTTGGTTTACCTAACTTACTTTTAGAAATGTTTTGTCTATGCTCGTCTGTTTTAGACACACCTTTTTTGGCACCTACATTAGATCCTACTACCCAAGGTTTGCTCATGCCTTTATGTGCTTCGCTAATTTTGCGCTTATGCTCTTCACTTTTTGGCATTGACATTAGTTCATACATAATTTCATCATGTCCTATTAATCCAGCTAACCCCTTCCACGCAAGTTTATCTTGAGTTCTACCATATGTTTCGTATAGTTCTCGATGTGCTTGTGCGTGTTCTTCTACAGTTAGTTCTATTAAGTTAGCTGGATCATCAGACCCGCCAGCATGTTTTGGAATAATATGATGTTTATGTTTCATACACTTATTTATCTTTTTACTTTGTCTGGCAGTGGTGTTGGATGTTATGCTATATCGTCTCTATCTTCACCAATTTTGGTAAGCCATCCATTTTCGTTAACACGAAAAATGTCGCCTGGTTTATACAAGCCTTTATCCATTACTTCTGTGGGAGTATCGCCAACAACAGTAAAACTATCGCCTGCTTGGTTAATTGTGTAATCTACCCACATCATTATTGTTCACCGATTAGTTCAAAGTAACCATTGGGTCCTACACGATATGTATCTCCAATTTTTAGTTCTACGTCATCAATAACAAAAAATTTGTCATCAGGGTCTTTGTCTTTAAGAATACGAAATCCGTTTTGAAATTTCATTAGTAATAGGTCTTTCCACATCATTAGTCTTTCCTTGCGTCATTTTTGCCATCAGCCCGTGCAATCCTATCCACGTCTGGTCGCAACCCTAGAGCATTACTCATTAGTGTATCAATACGTATGACATCATGATTCATTGTTTGTACACGATTGTCTAGGCCCATAATGATACCCTTTAAACCATTGACACTTCCAGTAACACCTGCTAGTATAAACTTCAATGTTAAAAACACAAAGTAACCAGCAGCTAGTGCGCCAACGATTGGAAACCCTACCTCTGCAATTAGTCCGAATATTTCCATTCCATTTCACCCTCACAGTTAAATGCTACTGTTATTTATGAAAGAAAGTATTAAATAAAGTATGAGCGAGAAAACTCCAAATACGCCTACGCCCACACCGTCTGATGACCCGTGTGATGATGTTACTGGCACAGATCTTTCTAAATGGTGTAAGAAAACACTTGACAAGTAATACGTCTTACTATATACTATGGTAGTAAACAAGGAGAAATTCATATGTCATTACCAAAGAAGCTACCCGCAAACTTTATAGAAACGTATTATGAAAATTGTAAAGAGCGTGAACTTTATAAAGACCCTATATTAACTAAAGAACAATACTGGGAAATTTGGATTAAAATGACAGAACATGAGGAATCAAGAAAATGAATAAACTAATTATTGCAGGAATTATTGCCCTATTTGCGACAACCGCAAATGCTAACAGCTACAGAGTACAAGGAAAAATTATTGAAATTGTACCAGTATATACAAAAGTAAATCAACAGACACCAGTAGAAAAATGTCGTGATATTGAAGTACCAATTTATGGACGCACTGGCGGCAATGCTGGTGAAGGTGCCTTGGGTGGTATGATTATCGGCGGTGTACTAGGTAAAGTACTGGGCGGTAACGACGGAGGTGCTGCAGCTGGTGCTATCCTTGGTGGTGTTGTAGGCGCTAATAATTCACAAGGACAACGTCGAATTACTGGATATCGTACAGAGTATCAGTGTACTACAACTTATCGTAATTCTTCTAAGTCAATTATTAACGAGTACGACATTGTATATCGTGTAGATGGCCAACGAATCACTGTACGAGTTAATCGTGCTGTTGGGCAAAATGCTTATGTTGGACAACGTAAAGATTTCCGTGTAAATTATCAACTTTTAAATTGACATCTGTGTCAATATACGCTATAACGTAAGAAACAATAATTTACGCTGGAGAGTAATATGAATAACAAAGTTGTATATGCGAATGAAGCTACTATCACTAGTACACGTACTGGTACAGAAGTTGTAGCTGAGATTGATAACTTTAAATTTGAACAATACTTGGATGCCTTTATTGCCACTAACAAAATACCAATGCGTTGGAATGGCAAAGTATATGTAGGTAATGTTAGTGGTATGGAATTTACAACAGATGGCCCAAAAGAGTCTGTAAAGTTTAATCGGAGGTAATAGTATGACAATGCATTTAGTTGGTCCACATATGACCACAACAAAGTATAATCGTAAACAGAAAAAGCCTAATGCTAAACTAACAAAAGCACACGCTGAACATGAGAAATGGCTCAAGTCAATAGGTGTTGGTAAAACAAAAGCTCGTAATACAAATACTATTCCAGACTATTCAACCAAGGATACAGTTGAACTCAGCAATAAGGTTGCTGGACATGGGCCTGCTCGAGAAAGTATGACCTACAGTGGAGAGCGTCAGTTAGTTGGTATTGCTACAATGCACAAAAGTAATATGGTTCCTATCTTCGCCGATAGGAAAGAAGACGCCAAAGATATAGCGAGTATGAGACGATAAATGATTAGACCAGGTATACATGCTACTATTGATTTAGAAACACTTGACACCCTACCTAGTGCTACAGTACTAAGTGTAGGCGGTGTTAAGTTTCGTCCAGACAGTAGTGATGATCCATATGATAGATTTTACATGAAAATCTTAGTTGATGATCAAGACAAATTAGGTCGTACTGCTAGTGACGATACAGTTGAATGGTGGGGCAAACAAGACCCTGTCGCAATGAATGAAGCATTTGATCAAACTGGTGCTGTCACAGTTACAGAGTTCTTAGCCGCACTTAATAAATGGATTGTTGGTGTAGATACATTTTGGGGTCAAGGCTATGGCTTTGATTATACCATACTTGAGAATATGTATCGTGCTAGTGGACGTAATGTGCCTTGGTACTTCTGGCAAGTATTGGACTCACGTACATTAATACAAATGTTACGTGAAGATCCACGTAAGCAATTTCAAACAAACTTACATAAAGCAGATGATGATGCTTATTATCAATCAAAAGCAATTCAGATTGCACTAAAAGATCTAGGAGTATTTAGATGATAAGATGGTATGATTATGTAGCTAGCATATGCTTGGCATATTCCATCTTATTTAAATTTTTTAACATACCTGTTATTGACGCAGTACTAGCATATGGATTATGGGTAGGCTGGAGAGATTATTATTGTGAATATAGAAAACAAATGGAGAACAACACATGGCATTAGTGCCCATCGTAATTGATAAAACAAGTGCAGGTGAACGTAGTTATGATATCTACAGTCGCTTGTTAAAAGACCGTGTAGTAATGCTTAATGGTCAAGTAGAAGACTATATGGCTAATTTAATTGTAAGTCAGTTATTGTTTCTGGAAAGTGAAAATCCAGATGCTGACATTACATTGTATATTAACAGCCCTGGTGGTGTTATTACTAGTGGCATGAGCATTTATGATACAATGCAGTACATTAAACCAGACGTAGTAACAGTTGTAAACGGTCAAGCATGTAGTATGGGAAGTTTCCTAGCACAGGCTGGAGCAACTGGTAAGCGTATGGTATTACCAAATAGTCGTACAATGATCCATCAACCAAGCGGTGGTGCCAGAGGCATGCAAAGTGATATTGAGATCCAGTACAAAGAGATTACACACATGAAAAAACAGTTGACAAATCTGTATGTTAAGCATAATACTAGTGGTAAGACATATGAAGATTTTGAACGTGACATGGATCGTGATACATTTTTAACAGCACAAGAAGCAGTTGACTACGGTCTAGCTGATCGTGTAATTGAACAAAGATAAGTAAGTATAGTGGACTTCACAGGATCGCCCCACTCTAAATACTCCGTCCTTGTAATATAGGAGAAGAATATGCCGCATTTAAGCACAAAAACATACGGACACAACATCGGACTATCAGCGGTGTTCCGTCAGCCACACGCAGATCATTCACACTGTAGATTCTTACATGGATACAGTTTGGGATTTAAGTTTACATTTGGTTGTGATGAACTAGATCATCGTAATTGGGCTGTAGACTTTGGTGGACTAAAGCCACTAAAGAAATGGTTAGAAGATACATTTGATCACAAGACAGTAATTGATCGTGAAGATCCATTCTTGTATAAGTTCGCAGAACTTGAGAACATGGGACTAGCAGAAATTACAGTACTAGATGGGGTTGGAGCAGAGAAGTTTGCTGAACACGCATTTAACTTCGCAAACAAACTTATTAGAGAAGCAACAGATAATCGTTGCTATTGTGTAGAAGCAGAGTGTAGTGAGCATGGAGCAAACAGTGCTATCTATCGACCTGGCTGAGTTAGAATGGTGTGCTAATTGGAAAACAGAACATGGATATTATTGTACTGTAATACTTAGAGACAACAGCCGATATAGTAAACCAAGAGGAGTTCATCTTTTACTTGATGAACTCTTTGGTACTAACTATGGAGGTTTTAGATATAATGATAGTACAAATGGAGTAGAAATTTGGTTCAAGAAGAAACAGGACATGTTGACATTCAAGATGTTGACAAAACCCTAATACACGATAAAATAGTAGCAAACTTAAAAGAAGTTTATGATCCGGAGATTCCTGTTAATATCTACGATCTAGGATTAATATATAATATTGATATAAATAATCAGCTATGTAAAATTACAATGAGCTTAACAAGTGCGTTTTGCCCTGCGGCAGACGATATTATTGCAGATGTACAAAGCGCCTCAAATTCAGTAGACGGTGTTGACGATGTTGATGTAAACATTACATTTGATCCACAATGGGGTCCTGAAATGATGAGTGAAGATTGTAAACTAATACTAGGAATATTTTAAGGAGTAAAAATGTTTGATAAATTAAAAAAACTAATGGGTATAGCATATCCATTATCAGGTGGACCAGAACCAGTAATAACTGATGCATCTGAAGCAAAACAAAAAATTAAAAATGCTGAAAAAATTACAACTGTTACAGTAAAACCTAAGAAGCCAACAACACAAAAACCTAAAGGCGAAACAAAAGCATCATTAGGAAAAATGACAAAGAAAGATATTGACGACCTAGCTAAAGAAAAGTTTGGTGTAGAATTAGATCGCCGTTTAACTAAAGATAAAATGATCGTTGAATTTATAGCCACACAAAAGAAAGCAAAATAGTATATGACGTATATTGTCAATGACGCATGTATTATGTGTAAGTATACAGACTGTGTAGAAGTTTGTCCAGTAGACTGTTTTTATGAAGGTGAAAACATGCTTGTAATTAATCCAGAAGAATGTATTGATTGCGGCGTTTGTGAGCCAGAATGCCCAGCAGATGCGATTCAACCTGATACAGCACATGGCGCCGCCGCTTGGGTTGAGACTAATCAAAAGTATGCTGACATCTGGCCAGTAATTTTTGAGCAAAAAGATCCATTACCTGATGCTGAAAAATGGGATGGCGTTGAAGGTAAATGGGAACACTTTAGTGAAAATCCTGGAGAAGGTTCTTAAAATAAATAACATTATGAAATTAACTATATCAGACTCAGCAAAACAATATCTTAATAAGATGATTGAAAACGAAAACAAACGCTATGTTACACTAGATGTTAAAGGCGGCGGTTGTAGTGGCTTTCGATATGAATGGAACTTCAGTGATGAAGTATCGGGCAATTTAATTGACGATATTTTAGTTATTGATGTAATGGCTGAGATGTTTTTATTTGGATGTACAGTTGACTATGTACAAGAATTAGGCGGCAGTTACCTTACTGTTGTTAACCCTAACGCAACTGCTAGTTGCGGCTGTGGCGAATCGTTCGCAGTTTAATAAACGAGGAAAATATGAAAATAATTACAGGAAGTAGCAATACTGCTTTTGCTAAAGCGGTTGCTGATCATTGCTTCACTGAGTTAGTTCCAGCAGAACTAAATCGGTTTAGTGATGGAGAAATATGTGTAGAAGTACATGAGAACATTCGTGGTGCGGATGTTTTTTTAGTGAATAGCACTTGTACACCAGTTAACGATAGTTTAATGGAAATGCTGATAATGATTGATACTGCCAAGCGTAGTAGTGCTAGTCGTATTACGGCAGTTATCCCTTACTTTGGGTACGCACGCCAAGATCGTAAAAGTGCTTCAAGAACACCCATTACTGCCAAACTAGTTGCTGACTTACTAACTACAGCAGGTGCAGATCGTGTACTCACAATGGATTTACACGCAGGACAGATTCAAGGCTTTTTTGATATTCCAGTGGACGATTTAACAAGCCGTGTAGTGTTTGCTAAAGACATTAAAAAACAATTTTACAAAGACGGCAGTGACATCAATACTGTAGAGACAGTATTTGTTTCACCAGACGCAGGCGGTGCTGTAAGAGCTCGTAAGTTTGCTGATATGTTCCATGGCGATATTGCTATTGTAGACAAACGTAGACCTCGAGCAGGTGTTAGTGAAGTAATGGCACTGATTGGTGATGTTAAAGGTAAACATGCTATCCTAGTAGATGATATTGTTGATAGTGGAGGCACACTATGTAAAGCCGCAGAAGCTATCTTGGATGCTGGCGCACTAAGTGTTAGAGCATACATTACACATGGTGTACTAAGCAATGGTGCTAGTAAAAAGATTGAAGCTAGTAAACTAGAAGAATTAGTTATCAGTGATAGTATTCCTTATGATGGCAAAAGTACAAAAGTTAGACAAGTAAGTTTAGCACCATTATTTGGCGAAGCAATGCGCCGTATTACAAATGAAGAAAGTGTGAGTAGTTTATTCCAATGAAATATGTAATTGATATCGACGGCACCATCTGTAAAGAAGTGATTATACCTGGCACTGGTGGAAAGAAAGACTACGCTAAACATATTCCTATGCTGGATCGTATTGCAAAAGTAAACGCATTGTATGATGCAGGACATACTATTAAATATATGACAGCACGAGGTTGTGTGAGCAAAATTGATTATTATGATTTAACTAAAGATCAATTAATAAACTGGGGTGCAAAGCACCATGAACTAAGTGTTGGCGAAAAAGAAAACTATGATATTTGGATTGACGACAAAGCGTTTTGGAGTGAAAACTTCTTTCGTAGTACAGGCGAATCTTATGAGTGATTACACATGCGACAACTGGGTAGTTATTAAGATGAAAGGCGATGATCCTCACTATCGTCTTCTTGTTGGAACATCCGGTGGTTACTTAGATGGCGACAGTTGGCGTATGAACAGTGGCATTACAAAGGTAGAAGAGGACGAAGCATTCTATTACTTCTCTGGTTCTAGTGGGTCTCGATATCGTTGTTGTAACTTTACATCAGCGGCGTACACACTGAGAATGAACAATGCTGGTATTTGGGATCAGCTTCAGCAAATTCACGGCGACAAAGTTGAGATGATGCCAGAAGATACAGACTGGATGAATATGGATTGGATTATTAAATGAGCTATAAGATCGAAGCCGCCTCTAAAGAAGAATGGGCTGAAAGAGCCTTATCTGGTGAGAAGAAGTTGACTGGCTTGAAAGATAGTGTTAGAGAGTTGTTTAGTCTTCTTGACGCTACTGAGGAAACTGACGAAGGTAGAGTACACCGACCAGTTCAAATAGTTTGTGTACGTACTGATATGTTGATCAAACTTGAAAACGTCTTGGCTACATTAAAAAGCACAATGGAAGAGGATATGAAATGAGTAAAGTATTAATGTGTGATCCGCCCAGCGGTTGGAAGTATGGATTTCCCAAACCAATGCCAAGCACCTTGGGAGAAGACGAAAGTATCTTTCCGTGGTTGTTGAGCGAAGGTTACCCACAGGCAGAGATTGATGCTTGTGGCAAACATTTCTATTGTAGGTATTGGGAGGCAGACGATGAGTAAAGTACAGAAGTTTCGTAGTAAAATTGATAACTTCTTTGGCTGGGTAAAAGTTACTGAGCTAGTGGAACTTGACGAGATTGACGTTAGCGAAGATCCAGTACGTCCAGAGCTTGATGTAGAATGGCGCACAAGTTATGGACGTAAAATATACGGATTAAAATACCAAGACGAGATTGAAGGTATTATATGTATTGCGTATACTAATGATGTTCCTTCAAGTGTTAAAGAGCTAGACTTAATGAGTCAAAACGCACACTTTAAAAAAGATGCTGACACAGCAATTGCTTATACAGTATGGAGTCGCAAACGTGGCGCTGGTAAAGAGATCATAGGCAAAGTTGGCGACATGATGAAGCAATCAACTAATGTACAAAATTTAGTAACACTAAGTCCACTAACACCTATGGCTACACATTTTCATATACGTAATGGAGCAAAACAAATTGCTATCAACACTACTACACAAAACTTCAAGTACGACTTAACACAAGGATAGAATTATGGATCATAGATTTATAGCGGCAATGGATCACAGTGGTGGTTCAACAGGTGGTGTACTAGAACGTTATGGACGTGAGTACACAGAAGATAACAAAATGGAACGTGTACACGAAATGCGTATGCGTATGGTTAACTCACCTGACTTCAACGATAAAAACATTTGGGCGGCAATACTATACCAAGACACAGTTACTCGTGGCATGGTAAATGTCCTGGATGAAAAAGGTATTGACACGTTCCTAAAGATTGACAGTGGCTGTGAAGAAAGTGGTATGCTTAAACAGTTTCCAGTAAAACAAATGTTAGAGTGGGCTACAAACGGTATTGGTCCTAAGATTTATGGTACAAAGATGCGTAGCATTGTTAAAGGGGGAAGTATGGTACATCCTGTACTCAAACAACAGTTTACACTTGCTCGTACTATTTGGGAGCATGGGCTTGTACCAATCATTGAGCCCGAAGTACCTATCGACAATCCTGTTAAAGCTAAAGTTGAATCAGCTCTTATGTATCACTTACAAGAGTTTCTGGATGAGTTTCCAGGTAAATGTATTCTTAAACTAACACCACCAGAAGTACCCAACTTGTATCACAACCTTACAGTATTTCCTAATGTAGAACGTGTTGTGTTCCTAAGTGGCGGATATGCTACACAAGAAGCATGTCGTAGGTTAGGCGCTAACGCAGACGTTACTGCTAGTTTTTCGAGAGCATTGAGTGAAGGTTTAAACTATCACTTGACAGACGCTGAGTTTAATGCTAAGATTAAGCAGAACATTAAAATGATAACAGAGGCAAATAAATGACAAATCCATTCAAAGACATCGAAACATTTGGTACAGCATGTGACCAACCACCAAGTGAAGCAAACTACAAAATGTATCTCGATCTAATCCGTGAGGAAACAGACGAGCTAGAAGAAGCTATCCAAGACAACGACAAAGTCGAACAACTTGACGCACTTATTGACATCTTAGTTGTTACTATGGGCGCAGTACGTGCCGCAGGTTGGGACGGAGAAGCAGCCTGGAAAGAAGTAATGGATACAAACTTTGCTAAGATTGATCCAACTACAAACAAAGTGATCAAACGTGCTGATGGGAAGGTGTTAAAACCGTCAAATTGGTCTCCGCCTAACTTAGCACAATTTATCAAATAATAGTATATCTATTTTTATATAATTTGTTAGTATTATATCTAACAGCCCAAAATAGCCCTTTGCGATTTATTCCCAAGGGGCTTATTTTTTCTTCAAAGTTGTATATATTAAATTTAATAGTGCTATTAGTATGCGTATCTAATAGCGTATATTCTTTAACATCTAACTGTCTTTCTTTGTTTCTACGCTTTACACCTTCTGATATTTTTTTAGAAACTTCTTTAGAAGTAGTATTACCGTAATTCCAGTGATTCTCGCCTACTCTGTTTTCTAGTTGCTCTTGACTAAATTTGTATCCTTTTAGTCTGCCTTTGTTGGCGATAGAAATTTTATTCTTCGCTTCCTCTGGCATTATCCATCCTGCATTGCCATCGCCGCCATCTGTTTTATTGCGCAATATGCCAGTGCCGTTATCTATGCGTCCGTGCCATTTTATTAGACGTCTTTCTAACGCTAACGCACCTACATCTGTTAGATTAGATTCTAAAATGATAATGTTAGAAAAGTCTTTTTTTGGAAAGACAGTTCTATCTGTTTTAGCCCACGCCCTTTTGCCGCAGCCTTTGCCTATATAATACGGTGTGCCGTCATCACGAATATACGCATAGACATAAAATTTAGTTAAATACATTTGCTGATACTCCTTGTTAGTATTAGAGTAGTTGGAGTTGCCGCTCGCGAACTACACTTATATTTATACAAAAGATAAAAAAGAACAGGTTAGAAGTGCTAAAGCCAGAAGGTTGGCAAGCACCACAACTAGCACAGTTTATCAAATAAAAAAGGAAATATAATGTTTTTTGCATCAGTAGCTACAGGCGCATTTATAGGTGGCCTTATTGGAACTAAAGTAGTTGATACAACTAAAACTGAAGGTGAACTAGGTGTATTAGCTTGGGGATTAGTTGGTGTTATTGCGGGTTCTGTTATTGCATCTCTATTAGGTATTGTATAGGTTTGTTGAGTAATAAATAATTTTTGTAATACAACAGTATTATATTTGTGAGCGACGGGGTAAAGCCGTCAAGCAAAGGAGATTATTATGGACGCACTCACTTTATGGAGCCTTGTTGGCTTCTTATTCGCAGCTTATGCTGTGATAGCAAACGATTCAGTACAGACTCTCGGTACATGGATGGCATCAAACAATGAGAGATTTAGTTATAAAGTATTATGGGGAGCCGCAAGCGCAGTATTACTTGCTACACTCTGGTATGGCTGGCATGTAAATGGTGGAGACATCAGTTACGGCAGACTAAACAAGATCCCATGGCAAGAAGTACAATGGTATCATGCTGCGGCACCGGGCATACTTGTATTACTAACACGCAAAGGTGTACCTGTATCAACTAGCTTCCTAGTACTAAGTGCTTTCGCAAGTACATTTGTATTAGAGAAGATGCTTATGAAAAGTATAATGGGTTATGGTATTGCGGCAATGTTCGCATACTTTGCTTGGTACTTTATTAGCAGATGGATGGACGAAACAGCACCAGTTGCTGAAAAGAATAAAAATTACTGGCGCATAGCACAGTGGGTAGCAACAGGCGGATTATGGTGGACTTGGTTGTCACATGACATGGCCAACATTGCTGTATTCCTTCCACGTGAAGTACCAGTAGACCTTATGGTATTAATCAGCTTTGTATTTGTTGGCGGCTTGTTCTTTATGTTTAGAGAACGTGGCGGTAAGATACAAGAGATTGTATTAGAAAAACACAACACCAGATACGTAAGGTCAGCAACGCTGATTGATCTATTCTATTGGTTGTGCTTGTACTTCTTCAAAGAGCTGAACGATATACCAATGTCAACTACTTGGGTGTTTGTTGGTATGTTAGCAGGACGTGAACTTGCTATTGCCAGCTTCACAGGTAAGCGTAAGTTCAAGAGTGTATTTCCGCTAGTAGCAAGAGACTTTCAGAAGATGATGATTGGTCTAGGTGCCTCAGTGGCTATTGTTCTAACAATACATTATGTGTTAGTACCAAACGGACTATAAAATAAAACAAGATAATGTCCCTATCGCTAAATAGTAGCAGATAGGGGCATTTATATAATGGGCACAAAACAAATAATTTCAAAGAATATTTCGGCTGATAGTACACAGTACATTGGTAAAGATGGTGAACTGTGGGTAGACACAGTCACAAACAAGATGAAGATAAGTGACGGAACAACACCAGGCGGTGTTGATTTAGCAGGTGGTGGCGGTGGTGGCGGTGCTACAACTTGGGCAGCTATTACTGACATTAATAATGCTAACGGACCAGGAAAAGTTGCCATTGGACGAAACGCCGGCAGTGTAAACCAAGGTACCGAAACTGTAGCAATTGGTGACGATGCAGGTAAAACCAATCAAGGTAACAACTCGTATGCATTGGGTAACAACGCAGGCGCAACCGACCAAGGCGCAAGTTCTGTAGCAATTGGCGATGTAGCAGCTTCGAATACTCAAGGCACCTTATCGGTGGCAATTGGTGCGAATGCAGGTACAACAACTCAAGGCCAACAAGCAATAGCAATTGGGGGTGGAGCAGGTTTTACAAATCAAAGTACAAAAGCAGTAGCAGTTGGCTTTGCCGCAGGTGTTACAAATCAAGGCGAAGACTCAGTAGCAATTGGTTTCGAAGCAGGTGAAATAACTCAAGGCACAAAAGCAGTAGGAATTGGATATCGAGCTGGTGAAACCACACAAGGAAACAGTACAGTAGCAATTGGTGATAGTGCAGGTGAAACAACACAATCACAGCATGGAGTGGCAATTGGCGCACTAGCAGGCCAAACTACACAAGGAGAAAGTTCAGTAGCAATTGGTAAAAATGCAGGTAAAGTAAACCAAGGATCAAGTGCGATAGCAATAGGTAATCTCGCAGGCGTGAACAACCAGCACAACAACTCAATTGTAATTGCAGCCTCAGGCTCAGAGTTAGAAACAGCCCAAACAGGTCAGTTTATGGTTAAACCAGTTAGAAACTATAGTAATGCAGCCGCATTGCCATCAGGATTTAAGCAAGTTGCTTACAATCCAACAACAGGCGAATTTGTCTATTATGGTTCTGCAGGATAATAATTAACAACATAAACTAAATTAAGATAGGGCGGATTTAATCCCGCCCTATTTTTTTGACTTACTGTAACTTTTCTAAGTTAGCAATATAATTTGTCATACTGTGGTCACTAAAGTTATCGATACCGCCTTGCTTTAGGCCCATCCACATTCCACGCCAGCGATCTTTAACACGGCGGGTTCCTTTAAGATTTGGCTTATAGTCGCCATTTGAATCTATGTAGTGTTCACAACCATCATGTTTGTAACCCATAATAGCAAGTGGTACACGGGTAACAATATCATTGTTATTAACCCAACGTTGGTGTTTACAGTTTAAACTCTTGATAAACTTTCTCCAACCTGTACGTGGTGATCCGTATGTATACACTTCAGCAATGTTTGGCATAAGTGGATCGTCTTCACAACGGCTAGCCATAATAGTTGTCATTGCGGCACCTAAACTGTGTCCACAAAACCATGCTGTACGTTTCTTACCACACTCACGTAAATCTTCCATAACCATTGGCCATAGTTCGTCTACTTCTGTTTTAAAGCCAACGTGTACACGGCCAACAGTTTCTGCCATTACTGGAGCTGCTTTTAAGTCTGCTTTAATATCGTTAAACTCATTTGGTTGTGTTCCACGACAAGCGATAACAATGTCTGCTTTGTTCATAAAGCGATATGCTTGAGCACCGCCATTGTTGTAAAATTCTATAGTAGTAAAACCTAATGCTTTTGCATCTTTTTTAACTTGTTTTGTATCATCACTGTATGCTATACTTGCTAGTTTAGCAAATAGTAGACTACGTTGTTCAAAATTCATGTCTGTAATCATAATAGTTTCCCTCTCACTACAAATATTTATTGACAAATGCCAAAAAAGTGTATATACTGTTAGTTAAATATTAGGAGAATCTATGAACATTTTAATCGCAGGCTACGGATTTGTAGGACATGCTCATAAAAAACTATTGAGTGAAACACACTCAGTTAGAATATATGATCCACATAAAAATTATCCATGGACAGATAATCCAGTGGATGCGTGTATCATTAGTGTAAGTACACCTCCTGCTGATGATGGCAGTTGTGATGTAAGTAATGTTTGTGATGTGATTAGTCTGTTATCTGAAATGACACCAATCTTAATTAAAAGTACACTAAGTTTAGAAGGTTGGCGTAAAATTAAGTTTATGTATCCTAATCATTTAATTGCGTTTAGTCCAGAGTTCTTACGTGCCGCAACTGCTGACGAAGACTTCTATAATACTAGAGAGATTTACATGGGCGGTGATAGAAAATCATTCTGGCACACATTGTTCTCTATAGCATTTAAAGATGATAAATTTACTACGATACATGTTGATGTGGAAGAACTCATATTAACAAAATGTTTCCGTAATGCGTACTTAGCAACTAAGGTATCCTTCTTTAATCAGATACACGATCTATGCGAGGCAACTGGTGTAAACGCAAACATGGTACTACATCTTGTAGGTGAAGATACTCGCATAGGTAGTAGTCACACAGAAGTAACAGAACAGCGTGGTTTTGGTGGTCATTGTTTTCCTAAAGACACAAGCGCCATTATTAAAACAGGTGAAAAGTATAATACAGACTTGACTTTGATCCGTAATGCTGTAGAGTATAATAAAAGTATAAGGAGAGACTAATGTTTGTAAATTATGACGGCATGACTGTTGATCAGATGCTGGAAAAACAAATTGAGCTAAAGCGTAAAGTAGCGCAAGCACATCAAAGTGGCATGAGTCCAGGTATAATTGGACAAATGCAAAATATGTTGGATGTATTAATGGTTGAGTATCAATCTCGAATAGCAAGTGATGCTGAAAAGTTGAAACGTGAACGTGCTGTTGAAGATGGCAGAGATCCCGATGCTGACAATGTAATGAATATTGGCGATGTTGAATAGCGATAACGAAATCATTATTAATGAAGATAAACTTGTAGAATTATTTCTACAGGGTAAACAAGTACACACGGTGACAATGGAAAATACAGTAAGTGTTGATAGATACAATCAGTTTTGTAGTTTGTTTCTAATTGATGAAAACATAAACGTAGAATTGCCAAATAATGGATTAGATAAGTATAATAAAGAGCTAGTTGATAATTGGTTTATGCCTGACGAATACAAAAAAATTAACATAATTGATCACTTACTAAGTAAAACAAAAAATGAAGCTGAGTATCAACGTGTTGTTACAGAACTTACAGAGTTTGAAGAACGTGGGTTGCTGTCACTATTACAGTATATGATGTATTTTGTTGAGTTAATGCGTGAAAACGATGTTGTAATGGGTGTAGGACGTGGATCAAGTGTTGCTAGTTATGTGTTATATCTTCTTGGTGTACACAAGATAGATAGTATTAAATACAACTTAGATTATAGGGAATTCTTTAGATGAGAAGTGTAAAAACTGCAAGAGGTAGAATGATTGACATGGCTGCTCTTGCCGCAAAAAATGAGACTGCTAGATCAGTTGGCAACGTATTAATGAATGCCAGAGGTGATAGATTAAATAGTGACGGTACTGTAAAGTATACTGCTCAGGAGATTGCTCAAGCAGATGCGGCCCAACGGACACCAGCTACAACAACACCAATTAGTGATCCAAAACCAATTATGTCTACTCCAGCGCCAGAGCCAGCGCCAGTAGAAGAAACAGTACTAGAACCAGTAGTAGAACCTGAACCAGAAGCAGTAAGTAAAATTACTAGAACAAGAGATGATGGTTCAAAATACGCAGAGATTGAATACGATGACGGTTCAATTGAAACATTAGAATTAGATGAGGAATAAATGAGACAAGTAAGAGCAACAGCAACAAGTGTATTAGGATTTTTTGTAAACCCTCCAGGACAACATACACTTAATAGTGGACTAATTATCTTGAATGATGATGGTGAAACTCGTGGTATTAAATCAAGATACTTTGAAGTACATGATGTTGGTAGTAGAACAGAAGTTGCTAACGATGTTAAAAAAGGTGATATTGTCTGTGTAGCACACGGACGTTGGAGTCGTGGATTTAATGTCGACGATACTGATAATAGAAAACTATACGCACTAGACGCCAAAGATATCATGGGTGTGTATCATGGAGATGTTAGTAACATTGAATAGATATGAGTAATATTATAGATTTTCCAACAGGGTTTGAATTTAAAGTACTGTTTGAACTACCTGAAGATAAAATACTACATATGAATAAAACTAAATCTGATAACTGTCAAATTGAAATAGATGGACAATACGGTACAGCGATTGTTGATGCGTTAAATGATAATAGAGCAATTGATATATTACTAAAAGTATTTCCAGCGGCAATAATTATAAAGGCAATAAAACAAAATGAGTAGTTTTAGCGCACATTTAGAATACATCTTTCATATTACTTGTAATCATTGCAAGTGTTACTTTAGTTACGCAGTGATGCAAAAGAAGTTTAAAATCGACAGAGGACATTGGTATTGTCCAAAGTGCGGTGCTAAAGGAAGTATTAAACTTGAAGAAGAGATATAATAATTTTAAACTTTGGTATGTACATTTACGTGCTGAAGGTCTGAGATTGTATGGATATCCTAGATACTACACCAGGTGGAAATGTTTTCAATGGGCATTTAGTAACAGTGGCACACATAATATAGACGGGTCGTATTTTACGCTCGACAAACCTAAAAATAATGTTATAGTAAAAGAAAAAGTGGAAAAGTAAATGAAAGAATTATGGGTAGAAAAGTATCGTCCCAAGACTTTGTCTGAATATGTATTCAAGAATGATGGTCAAAAGAATCTTATTAATGGTTGGGTAACTGACAAAAGTATTCCACATTTAATGTTTGCTGGAAGTGCTGGTACAGGTAAAACTACACTAGCAAAAGTCCTTATTAATGAACTAGGTGTACAACCAGCAGATGTATTGTATATCAACGCTAGTCGTGATAACGGTATTGAATATGTACGCAACAAGATTACTAACTTTGGTGATACAATGCCTTGGGGAGACTTTAAGGTTGTACTACTAGACGAGGCTGATTACTTGTCTCCAGAAGCACAAGCGGCGTTACGTGGTGTAATGGAACAAAACCATCAGAGTGTACGTTTTATACTTACATGTAATTATGATAATAAAATTATTCCAGCACTTAAAAGTCGTTGTCAAGTATTTCAGATCCAGAAACAAGACGAGACAGAGTTTTTTAATCGCATGGTAACCATACTTGATGCTGAAGGTGTTACATATGATCCTTATATGTTGGGATCGTTTGTTGTAGCTACACAGCCAGACATGCGTAAAACTATCAATAACCTACAATCAAATGTTATGGATGGTGTACTAACACAGCCTGAAGAAGGTGGTGACGACAGTGCTTGGTTAATTAAAATGGTAGACTTGTTTAAGAGTGGCGATATACGCAGTGCCCGTAAATTAATTATTGCTAATGCTAGACCAACTGACTACGAAGGCATCTTTAGAAAGCTATATGAGAATATAGACTGGTTTGGTGACACTCCAGATAAACAAGATGAAGCTGTTATTGTTATTCGTAATGGACTAGTTAAACATATGAGTGTAGCAGATGTTGAAATTAATCTGAGTGCTACATTAATTGAACTGCAAATGATATGAATAAAGTAATCTTTGTTGCCCTAGCTGAAGAATTTCCTCGCAAAATGGCTCCCAAAGGTTTTAACGTTGTGTATACTGGTATCGGTAAAGTTAACGCTACGCTAGCAGTAACACAATACTTGACTGCTAATCCACATGTTACGGCTGTTTATAATTATGGAACAGCAGGTGCTAGTGATGATAGTGTAGCAGGCGAGCTACTAGGAGTATGTAGTTTAATAGAACGAGATATGGATATCACGGCGCTTGGACTTCCGTTATATGTAACTGAAAAAGATCAAGAACAACATTTTTACACTAGTAATCGTCAAACAAGTATTATATGTGGTACTGGTGATAGCTTTGCTAGACCAAATTTACCATATCATATTGTAGACATGGAAGCATATGCCATTGGCAGAGTGTGTGAACACTTTGGTATTCCAGAGTTTTATTGTTTTAAATATATCAGCGATACAAATAATGACTTAGATCCAGGTAAAGCCTGGAAGCAAAATGTATCTAAAGGTGCCAAAAAATTTAGAAAAATCTTCGATTAATCTTAAAAAACCGGTTGACAACTAATCCTTTATATCGTATATTGTAATTGTAGCTAATGATAGTTACAGATGCTCATTCCAGAGCAATATAACATAAACCGTAAAAGGATATACTAACTATGCAATTTATGCAATCAACACGCACAGAAAATGCGACATACGCCGCAGGTGTCAACGACAAGTTTAATACAGACAAAGATGACATCCTAACATTAGAAAAACGATTCACAGAATCACTAATGGCAAAAGATCCAGATTTAGCTGAATGGCTAACAGGAATGTTACAAGAATTCCGGGATCGTTACCCCCAATATGAAAAGTTTACAGACATGTACCCAGATATGGTACAGATGGCTCCTAACAAAAAGGACCGTATTACACTTGGGCAACTACTAATTAATGCTACTATCCAGCGAGAAACAGACATTGACTGGATTGTAGATATTCTCGGCAAATTTGACCCGTTCTTTGTAAACATCATCCGTATCTACCCTAGTGAACAAAATGACAAGTATCTTATTTGGGATGGTGCACACACAACATATACACTAATTTGTTTAGCTATGTATGCATTTGGCATGTCATGGGAAGAAGCAATGGAACTTGAAGTACCAGTTGCTATCTATCCAGGCAAGCGAGTTGCTAAACTACGCCAACGTTTTATTGGTGTACACGACAACACAATGACTAAACCTCTTGACAAGATTGACTTGTACATGCAGTATGTATGGGCAGTACGTAACAACGGAGATACTGATCCTTGGTCAATGCGTTTTGAAGAGATTCAAACTGCAATGGAAGAGTTTAATTGCTTCTTTACACACAACAAGTTTGGTGACACTGGACAGCCAGGTGCTATTAGCCGTCCTTCAGAAATCTTCCCTACAGGACGTGATGTTAACAAATGGAAAAGCAGTGTACTACGTCGAGTATTCCAGTATCATACACTAAGCAATCCAGATGCGCCAGTTGAACCCCTAGAAATTGACAACATGGCACACATCTTCCGTGCTTGTGATCAACAGGGCATTGTAGTTGATGATGATTATGTTAAGGCTGTTGTAAAATACTTAGGTGTTGTAACAAACAATACTTGGGCAAAAGGCTATAACCAAACTCGCAACCGGAAACACAAAATGATTATGGATGCTTACCAGGGTTGGTTAAAGCGTCAGCATTATCGTATTCGTGAGAACTACAATACACGTTGTAACCAAACAGAAGTTGCGCCAACTTGGTTGTGTCAAGCAATAGAGGCTGCAGGCTTCCCATTCGAATTGCCAGTGTTTATTGGCAAGTATGCATACGAGTTTAATGCAAAAGAATTGGGGGTGTAATATGAGTTTACGTGATCCCAAAATGGATATGCTAAAGGAGGGGTTATCTCTCCGGAAGGCAAGAAAGACTCGTTGCACGATTGATGGCTGTAACAACTTTTTAACAGCATACCAAGGACCAGGTAGTGATACACTGTGTCGTGAACATCAGAAAAACTTATCTGATTACGGCGGTATGGCAACTACTAAAAAAGTATACAGCCACAGTCGTGAGACACATTGTGAAAGTTGTGGTTACACACCATATAACGATGAACAGATTCAAGCAGTAGAAGATCTTAAAATGCGCAATCAGATTATTCGTTATGTATTGCATGTAGATCATATTGATGGCAATCATTTGAACAATGCGCCTGAAAACTTACAAACACTGTGCAGTCGTTGCCACAGTATTAAGACAGTTATTAATGGCGATACACTGACACCACGTATAGCAGTATAAAATTATAAACTATTGAAAAGGCAGAAAACTTTTTTGCCTTTTCCTGTTGACACCAAGACGTTTTGGTGCTATATTATAATGGTAACAAAGAGGAAATTAATATGTTTGATCAAACTGTAAAATTTGAAGATGTAAGCGCAGAAACAATCGCAATGGAAGATGTTGTATTTACAGACGTAGATGCTGATACACTATCAATGGAGTATTGGAACGACATGCAAACTGAACTAGGATATGAGACTGTATGGTCCATGTGGGAGTTTTCAGATATTGACCAAAACATTTTCAACGAGGGTGTTAAGCGTATTTGCTATAGATTTTATGATCAAGCATCAACTGTTGAAGAACTACAAAACAACACTGCTAAAGAAATTGAAGTGAGCGCATTTGCTCCAAGTGGTAGTGTTCGTGATATATGGCGTGCTGCTGAGTCTTGTTACCAACAAGCAAAACAACTTGGTGATTGGCATGTCTTCATTGAAGATTGTGAAGTTCGTGAAGATGGATCATATGAACTTTGGATGGGATCATGAAAATCCAAATCGACGGATTAAATGATAAGCAAGTCCAGATGCTAGATAAACTTTGGACTTGTGATACCACTGATGATGTGTTGGAATGGATGAACACACTCAGCAAAGAAGATTTTTTTATGGCAGTCACACTTCAGGAAATGATACTTGACGAAATGCTAACAATGCCTGCTGAAGAAAACGTTAGCGATGCTCGTAAAATGTTATCAGATATTGGAATAAAATGTACATAATTACTGGCTTCTTTCCTGATAGAATAGTTCGCAAAGTCTTTAATGACATTTGTGACGCAATAGAGTATCGTGACGATTTAGATGCTCACTATATAAAGGTTCTATAGGAAACATGCTAGATGATCATGCCGCAGAAAAGTTTGCTGAAAACATAAACATGATGGTGCCTTGGTATCTCATGGCATCATATGCTTACTACAAAGAGGATGATGCTATTTTGTCGGATGGCTTCTTTGACGAAATGGGCAAGACAATGTTGGCTGTTTGGGACGACATTGAACACTTCCACAAAGAACATATTAGTAAGGGCGACTTAGAAGCAGGCACTTTCTTGGGCAAGTATCCAAGTCGTGTAGAAGGTGGTCTTAATAGTCTTAGAGAAACTTACTTTACTAAAGACGGAAAATTAAGAAAAAAACCGAAAAAAAAGTAAATTAGGGCTTGACAACCAAGACGTCTTACTGTATAGTATATGTATAAGTTAAGCAAATACGGAGTGAGAACCAAGATGCAAAATGAAATTCAAAAACTAATCCAAAAAGCTAAAGAAGATTACACTAAGTTTGTAATGTCCGGTGGACGTGGTATGCCAGATCCAGATAGTTACTTTGGTAAAACACTTGCTAACTTTGAAAATAGTTTTGAGATCAAAGAAGGCAGCAAATATATTAAACTTGTCCGTGATGGTGGTGTTTGGGGCTTTATTGTTAAAACTGATAATGATAAACTGTTCCAAAAAGGTGATATTTTGAAAGCGGCTGGTTACAATACACCTGCTCGTAACAAAGCACGTGGTAACATTTTTGCTGATTCATTCAGTGTTGCTTGGACTGGTCCACATTACTTGAACTAAGGAGTCGCAAATGACACCAGTACTTTACATAATGACTGATTATATTAAATGCGAAGTTGATGCTAATGGTTCTAAGTTTTATTACTTAAATGATGAACTCCATCGTGAAGATGGACCAGCCATTGAGCATAGTAGTGGTAAGAAGTATTGGTGGTTAAATGGTAAACGCTTAACAGAAGAAGAGTTTAATAAGCGTATGGTACCTACAGTAGAAATGACTATGGATATTATTGACTTGCCAACGCTGGAACAGCAAGTAAGCAACGACATTGCAACTGCACAGGTAACTGTTGCTGAATTTTGGCAATGGTTGCTGAACGATGAAAATCAACACAATCCAATGGAGTGTTTGTAATGTATCAACGATATGAAGACTGGTCCACATTACTTGAACTAAGGAGTCTTAAATGACTATTGTAGAGAAAGCATATACTTTTGCAACGGCGGCTCATGCTGCTGTTGGACAAAAGCGCAAGTATGATGGTGCTGACTATATTGTTCACCCTACTCGTGTTGCGAATCTTGTCAAACAATACGGCGGTACTGATACTATGATAGCCGCCGCATACTTACACGATGTTGTGGAGGACACAGATGTTACTATGGATGTTATCACTAGCCTGTTCGGCAGTATTGTTGCAAAATATGTTGATGATCTCACAGACGTCAGTAAGCCTGGCGATGGTAACCGTGAAGCACGTAAAACCATAGACAGGCAACACACCGCAAATGCGACAGCTGACTCGCAGTTCATAAAGTGTGCTGACATTATAGACAACGCATATGACATCGCTGATAACGATCCTAGTTTCTGGAGAGTTTACCGTCGTGAAATGTCACTGTTGTTGGACGAAATGGTTCGTGTTAAAGACACACCAATATACCTAGATGCTCGTTGGGCACTGGAAGAAAAACAGTTGACAGCATAGCATTTATTTGTTATGCTGTTGATATTAATTCAATTAAAAGGAAAATAAAATGTCTAACTATGTAGCAACGCTCGTAAAAACTGACTTTAATCAAGCTGGTCCATTAGAGACTAAGATTTATATAGAACAGAATGATTATAATTCTCGAGCACTTCTTGAGAATCAATATTCTGGATACAAAGTTGTATCAGTAACTGTTAATAATTAATAAAAGGAAAATAAAATGACTGATGTAGTTTTTGATATTGAAACAATCCAAAATGTTCTTATCGCCTGGGAGGAAGGCGCATCAGACGAGAAGAGAATGGCTCGCCAATCACTTCGCAGTATGCTTGTACGTAAGCAAGCAGAGCTAGATGAGTTCGAACGGAACGCACCTGGTTATCAAATTGAAATGGAAATGTAAAGGAACCTCCCATGCTAAATTTAATTCGTAATCTATCAGATAATACTCGCATTTATGTATATGCGTTCAGCTATGTACTAGGATTTATGCTGTTTATTGGCACAATTACACTAGCAGTAGATGCTGTGAACACATATAGTTCAAATCCTGAGTTTATTATCTACGGCACACTAATTATTTGGTTTGCTTATATTGGTATTAGTATAGCAATCAGCAGTGCTAAATCCAAAGTAAAGGCTGAAGCTCGTCGTGAACGTGATATTATTAATAAAATATCTGATGTATGATCATTGATTGGTCCATAGATGAAGTAAAGGCTCATGTAGATAAAATCGCATGGGCCGAATCAGACCCACGTATGGATGGTTTTGTAACGTGGAGATGTAAAAAAGATTTATATGAACTATTATGGTATCTAGAAGATAAACTAGAACGTTGTAGTACATATAGTACAGAGGAAGAAAACCTCATAAAAAATAGACGTGAACATAAAATTATCAACAAACTTGAAAGCAGCATCAATAATGAAAATCCAGGATATCGACGGCGTTAAAATTAGCGAGATTCTACAAAACTATAATCACCCAATGTTCGAGAGAGCATTTCAAATGATCGAGGAAGAGAACTTTGAAACAGACGGAAACACCAATCAACACACTACAACAACTGATGGCAATAACCGCCGAAGAGTGCGGAGAATTGACCCAAGTATGCATGAAGTATTTGAGGCGTTACGAGAATATTGAACAGATTGATGACAAATATCGTCAAAAACTACTTGAAGAAGTAGGCGATGTTTACTGTATGATTGATTTGTTAATTGATCATGGACTAGTTGGAGAAGCTGAAATCTACCAACGCAGTCAAATTAAACGTGAAAAACTTAAAACATGGAGTACCCTAATCAATGACACAGAATGATGGACGTATCGGTTACCGAGAATTAATTAACTTTTTTAAGGAAAGCGCACGAAAGCTAGACGCAAATGGCGAAGAAGATTGTGCTTTCTACTTTGAACAAGTTAGTGAGTACCTAACTCGTAATCCACATAAAGGTTTACAAGAGAAACCCGAGCGTATTTTAGGACTTTAATTTAAATTAATTTGAATTATTTTATAACCTGTTGTTTTCATTGAAAACATTTGTTCTGTTTTCTGTTGACATCTTGGTCTAGAACTGCTAGAACATGTATATAAGTTAGTTAAACAGAAAGATTACAATATGTCAAATTACGCAACATTACAAGAATCAATTAACACTGCAACTTTCGATTCAGATAACTGGAACGCTGATGGTAGCATTAACTGGAGTTTTGTTGACGCAGATGCGTTTGATGAGTGTAATAAATTGTTTGACGGCACAAAGGCTTTTTACGCCGCATTTGATGAAATTGTAAACGTTATAATTGCTGAAATGCGTGAAGAAGCTGAGTCAGAAGCACGTTTTGAAATGGCAACATCATAATGACTAAACGTGTTAATGACATGGATGTTTTTGAAAAGAGCATCCGAGACAATCCACATCACTATAATGTAGTATTGTTTCAGCCAGTAACAAACAGTCGTATTGGCAAGAGCTTTGATACTATTAGTGAAGCAATTGAATATGGTACAAACATTGTATCAGATGAAAATAAAGTTAGAGCCGCAATGGTTTATGCCATTGATAAAGATAATCACCACGCACTATGTGGTACAGTTAACCGTTTTAATAAAACATACAAAGAAGTGGAAGTAAGAATATGATTGATGCAGCAGCAGTTGGACGTTACATGAGCGATTTGTCTTATAGAACAACAGAAAATCTTGAGCTAGCAAATATGCTAAGCCGTATATCAGATGAACTAGAAACATTTGGTACTACTGTCTTTGCTAAACGTTGGAACGATTTTACTCGTATTGAAAAGCAACTTATTATTCAATGTAAGAAAACAATGGAAAATGAACAGGAGAAATGGAATGATATGGGACAAACTGGCCCTGTGCCAGAAACAGATAGTGGACGTCCTCGATGCACACTGCCATGAAGATAATGAACCAGGGCTAGACTATTTTAATAGAGACGGCTGGGTAAACCGTGTATGGGCTAACGATAATATTCGTAGAGCCCATATTGACGTTGTAGATGCTAGAGAGAGTCGAGGACTTTGGATGATGCACGTATGTATATTTCCAGTCCTAAACAACGATGCTCCTATCTATGGCTTTGATGTTATTGCTGGTAAACGTAAGATAACTGGAGCGTTCCATGATTTCTCTCCTAGTAGTAATCGAGAGCATAATATGATACAAGGGTATTTTGACAGTGTTGATCACTTTGTACCCAAAAAGCAACGTGAACTGCCTGAGTGGGCTCGTAATATCTTTACAAGTAAAATGCTTGCCGCTGGTAACGTTACTGATGAAGCTGAAGTAGATGAAATTATTCGTATTGCTACAGATAATTTAACAGCATATTTAAGCGAGGTTGGCGAATATACAGCAGGCGAACGTGACCCAGCGGTAATTAAGGCACAAAACTATTATTGTGATAATCAGAAGCTAAATCCACACACTGCTAATGTAATGAAGTCACTTGGATTGCCAGAAGAAGATGTAGAACTTTTTTGTAATAATATGCTTTTTCCTAAAATTAGCACTTGACAACCAAGGCGTCTTACTGTATAGTATAAGAGTAAATTAAGAAGAAAGATTAATAATATGAATAAGAATATAGTACTAACAGATATCGATGGTGTAATGCTTGATTGGGAGGCTGCGTTTCATGATTGGATGGAAAGCAAAGGCTTCCAACGTAATAGTATTGCTACGTATGACATGCATGTTGTATATGGGCAAAAGCGTAACCATATCAAAGCATTGATCTCAGAGTTTAACAATAGTGCTTGGATGTGTTGCTTAAAGCCATTACGTGATGTACAATATGGTGTTGAGCAACTTGTTAAAGCAGGTTATCGTTTTGGAGCCATTACTAGTTTGAGCTTAGATCCTTATGCTAAGGAACTTCGTACACAGAACTTGGTTAACTTGTTTGGTGATGTATTCGACTTTGTTACATGTCTAGATACTGGAGCAGATAAAGACGAAGCTCTACTACCTTATAAAGATAGTGGACTGTTTTGGATTGAAGACAAGCCTGAGAATGCCAAATTAGGTGCAGACCTTGGCTTAAAGAGTTTGTTGATACGACACGAACACAATGCTTGGTTCGATTATGACGGTGTTAAGAAAGTAGACACATGGGCTCAGGTGTATAATACTATTGTTAAATCTTAATTATTCGCCATAAATGTTTAGTACATCTACAACAGCAGGATGTCTTTCAACATCTTGTTTTGTAAAATGTACGCATTTGATTGTATTGTGTTTGTCGGTTAGTTTGGTTGTAAAGTCTTTTAGACCATTATTATCATATCCTCTATCATGTTGTGCTAAGTCTCCTGTAACAACGATTTTAGAACCAGTACCAATACGTGTTAGTAACATTTTCATTTGTTCTGGTGTAGCATTTTGCATTTCGTCTGCTACAATCCAGCACTGTTTGAATGTTCTACCACGCATATAAGCTAGTGGGGCGATCTCGATCTCTTTGTTCTCGATCATCTTTTCCACTTGCTTTGGATCCCAATGTTCTTCTAATACGTCGAATATTGGTCGTGTCCAGGGTGCCATCTTATCTTTAAGACTGCCGGGTAGGAACCCGTGTTGTTCGTCAACGCTTACAGCAGGACGTGTGATTACTATTTTACTAATCTCACCCGACTCAAACTTCTGAATGCCCATTTGGACAGCCAGCATGGTTTTACCTGTTCCAGCAGGACCAGTTGCAAATGCTATTGGTGTTTGGGTGTCGTCTAATATCGCAATGTAATCTTCCTGATGTACATTACGTGGTAAAATAGTTATCTTCTTTTTGCGATATGTCTGTAGTTCTACAACCATATTGTTAAAATTTGCCTTGCTATTTTGTTTTCTCGCTCTTCTTGACATGTAGTGCTCCATTGGTTAAAGCTGAGCCCAATGTGTCCACAAGAGTATTTATTAAAGGAGCATAAATAATACTAAGATGAGTACAGATATTGAACAATTAAAGAATACCCTAGATGGTATTATAGATTCAACTAACAGCTTAAATGTGTTGATTGAATTCGAGGAAGTTTTGGATAATTTACATATGTACAGTTATAAGAACTGGGAATATGGTGAAGTAATAGCAGGACCAGACGTAAGTAGATATTGGATTACAGTAACACTAATGTATCCAAAAAACTTAATGCCTGACCCTGATGCGGCATTAAGATTAATCAAACACGGAGCAAAAGTTTATTACAAAAAGGATGAACTTATTGAACCAGTTAAAATTACATCACCAGATGATCTTGGCGAAATAGATACTGACACAGGTAAACGTAAGCCAAAGAAAAAAACTACACCAATTTGGTTAGTGACAATTGAAATGCCACGTGACTTTGTTAGTGAGTTTGATAGTAGTAAAGTTACAATTAATGGCGTTGATATTGATATGAGCGATGTTGATAGTGCTTATGACACTGATTACGATAATGACATTGCTCCTAATAAAGAAGATTTAACAGGTGGTTTAGAATGACAGTAAAATATGGTGAAATGGAGAACTTAGTAACTCCAACAATTAGTATTGACCAGTATACTCCCAAGATTGGCGAATCAAATGAAACAGTTGTTGTTGCGTTTGAAGTTAAATTTGAGCAACCAGCAAGAGATCTAAGTAACTTAATTGAAACTGACGTAACTGAACATCTAGATGTAGACGTTAGTGAAGGTCCAAACGGTCAAGGAAACACAATGGTGTTTGTTGAATTTAATCGTGACTCAGGACTATATGAAAAAATTATGAATATTGTTAAAGTTGCTAGTCAAGTAACTGGTATTACAGAGTGGAAATATAATTACTACAAAGGTGATAGCGCAATTGATTTAACAGAAGATAACTTATCTAGTACAGTGGTTAATAATTCAGAAAAATATGTACTAAAGTATCCTCCAGCACCAGAAATTGATGAGTCACTTGAAAGAGTTCGTAGCCTCGCCGGACTGTAACTGGAATAGGTATAAGTAATGAGACTAGCAGGATTGTTATTAATTGTTATCGCTGTAATGGGCGGTATAGGGTATTGGTATTATACTGATACTCAAGCTCGCATGGCCGTACTACAAGAGAATAACGCCAAACTAGAAATAGCAGTACAAACTAACGAACAAGCACTGGAAAGTTTACAAGCAGATTATGCTAGAGTCAATACAGAGTTGTCTCAAATAAATGAAGCATATACACAAATACGTAGACAGAATCAAGAGCTAGCAAACAAGTTAGAAAAGATAGACCTAACAGCTGCGGCACTTGCTAATCCTGAAGGTATTGAACGTGCTGTTAACCGTGGGACTGAAAACGCAGGAAGATGTTTTGAAATCTTGAGTGGAAGCCCACTAACCGAAAAAGAAAAGAATGCAGAAAATGAAATCAGTTTTAACAAAGAGTGCCCTTGGCTTTGGCCTGGTCATACTCCTAACAGCGTGTTCTCAGCCCCAACAAACGATTGAGATAAGCGCAAAACCAATCCAACGACCTGAGCTAACATTGCCAGCAGTTGATGAACTCAATTTAAAAGAAGTCAACTGGGTTGTTATTAACGAAGATAATTTGGATTCAGTAATAGCTACACTAGCACAGAGCGGAAAGCCATTTGCTATCTATGGACTTACTGGTGATGGCTATGCTAATCTTGGATTAAACTTTAGTGACATTCGTGCGCTAGTACAACAACAGCAAGCAATCATTGCGGCATACGAAGGCTATTACAAAGAATCAGATGCGGCAATAGCGGAACATAATCAAACAGTAGATGACTAATCCTTATAGTGTCTTGGGTGTCAGCCAAACTGCGTCCGAAGATGAAATCAAACAAGCATATCGTAAATTAGCTAAACAACATCACCCTGACCGTGGCGGCGATGAAGAAAAGTTTAAGACTATTAACGAGGCTTACGATAATATCAAAAATCCCCCACAACAAGATCGATCTCAAGGGTTTCATAACCAAAATGATATGCGTGGATTTGAGGATCTATTTAAACAACACTTTAACTTTACACAGCGACAACCACGTAATCAAGACATACATATTACATACCATGTAACACTAGAAGAACTAATCAGCAATACTCCAAAAGATATTGAAGTAAAACACAACAATGAAGTTCGCAACTTAACTATAACTATACCTGCTGGTATATATGATGGTGTTGAAGTAAAGTATACTGGATTTGGACAAATATCACAACCAGGTATTCCAGGAAATCTAATTGTACGATATCGTTTAAAAAGACATCCAATATTTGTCGTAGAAGAGTTTAATTTAACAAAACAGTTAAATATTAGTATAAGAGAAGCGATGTTAGGAACAGAAAAGATTATTACAACACTTGATAACAGAAGTATAAAACTAAAGATTAACCCAGGTACACAATCTAAAACACGATTACGAATACCAGAGTGTGGACTGCCACGTCGTGGAAATTCCAATGGAAATTTGTATGTAGAAATAATGGTAGATATTCCAAAACTAACTGAACAAGACTTAAATAAATTGCTTAAAGATGTAATCTAGCTGTTGACATCTGACGTAAGATACACTATATTAATATTAATAAAGATAAAAGGATTATAAATGTCACAAAACGACCCAAAAATAGAAGCACTAGTAGAACGCCTATTTCAATTGACTCGAGGGTACAAACATGAATATGTTACACTAGAACATCTACTAGCTATATTGCTGGAAACAGAAGAAGTACAGGATATTTTCTATGATATTGACAAAGATCCAAAGGTAACTAGAGATCTAGTTATCACTTATCTAGAAACTGAAGTTGATAGTATTGACAAGGAAGAGTTTCAACCACAAAAGACAGTTATGCTAGAGCGTGTGTTTAATCGTGCGTTTACACAAGCAATGTTTAATGGTAGACAGAAACTTGACCCACGTGACTTGCTTATTAGTATCTTAACAGAAGAGCAATCGCCATCTGTTGTATTGCTAAATCAACTTGACATTACTAGAGAAGACTTAATCTCATATCTAACTAATGAAGCAACTGAAGAAGCAGAAGCTAATACTCGTGATAAACCATTAAAGCAAGAACGTATACTAGAAAAGTTTTGTGACAATCTAAATATGTTAGCTAATAATGGTGAAATTGATCCTATGATTGGTCGAGAAACTGAGCTTGAGCAACTTGTACAAACTATTGCTAGACGTAAAAAGAACAACGTTATCCTAGTAGGCGAAAGTGGTGTTGGTAAAACTGCTATTGCTGAAGGACTAGCACATCTAATTAATGAAGATCGTGTTCCGGATGTTATTAAAGACAATACTATCTATAGTTTGGATATTGGTTCACTACTAGCAGGTACTAAGTTTAGAGGTGACTTTGAAGAACGTCTTAAAGAAGTTTTGGATGTACTAGAGCGCCGTGACGATGCTATCTTGTTTATTGATGAGATTCATATGATTATGGGAGCAGGCAGTGCTGGACAAGGAGCAATGGACGTTGCTAACTTACTAAAGCCAGCATTACAAAAAGGCAAACTACGTTGTATTGGTAGTACAACATATGACGAGTATCGTGAAACCTTTGAAAAAGACAAAGCACTTAATCGTCGTTTTTATAAAGTAGATATTCCAGAGCCCACAGTGGGGGATGCTAAACGTATTGTACGTGCTGCTATTCCAGCATATGAATTATATCATGAACTAGCATACGACCAAAAGGCATTGGATGGTGCTGTTGACTTAACACACCAATACTGGCACAACCGTCAGTTACCAGATAAAGCATTTGATGCTCTGGATGCGGCGGCGGCAAGACAAGCATTACTACCAATAGAAGATCGTAAGAGTGTACTAGAGCTTGATGACATCCGTTATGAGGTTGCTAAACTAACACGCATTCCAGTAGATCAATTAGTGCTAACAAAAGACAGTGAGTACAAAACTGAAAAGCCAGTTGATATTGAACGTATTGTTACATCAAAAGTATTTGGACAAGACGAAGCTATTACAAGACTAGCAGATAGTATCTACATTGCTAAAGCAGGACTTAAAGATCCAAACAAACCAGTTGGCAGTTACTTGTTTACAGGACCAACAGGTGTAGGTAAAACAGAAACAGCAAAACAACTTAGTGATGCTATGAGTATGCCACTTGTACGTTTTGATATGAGTGAATACCAAGAGCGTCATACAGTTGCTAAACTAATTGGTGCGCCTCCAGGATACGTAGGTTATGGCGAAGGTGGACAAGGCAGTGGGTTGCTGGTAAACAAACTAGAAGAAAATCCAAACTGTATCTTGTTGCTAGATGAGATTGAAAAGGCACACCCAGATGTAAGTAATGTATTGCTACAACTTATGGACAATGGTATGATTACAAATAGTGAAGGCAAAAGTGTTAGCGCACGTAATGCGATTGTTATCTTAACCAGTAACTTAGGTGCTAGAGATGCTGAACGTAATACAATTGGGTTTGGTGATAACGATAATACAACAGCAAGTAATGAAGCAGTTAAACGTTTCTTTAGTCCAGAGTTTCGTAACCGCTTAGACGCAGTTGTACAGTTTAATAAACTAGATAAGACATTAATGAAACAAGTTACTAATAAGTTTATTAAAGAGTTGCGTGATATGTTAACACCACGTGGTGTGGCAATGTCGCATAGTACACAAGTTCTTGATTGGTTAACTGATAATGGATTTACTCCTAGTATGGGAGCAAGACCAATGGCACGTTTAATTAATGAAAAGATTAAAAAGCCACTTGCTAAAACATTACTATTTGGTAACGACATTACTAAAGTACACCTAGAGATTGTTGATGATGAGATTGTGATTCAAACAAGTTAACCCCGTTTCTAATAAATACTACTATAACAGGAGTATTAAAATGGCACACTTAAATGAAACACACTTTGTTGTAAAAGTAAGTGAACTACTACGAGATAACCAAGAAGCACATACAATTCTTGATGAGGAAACAATAAATAGTATTGAGCAAGTCATCCAGGAATTAGCGGGTGCAGGTAAAGTAGTAGAAATTATAAAAGAATGAGTACAACAAGTATTAATATATTACCAAGCCAGGCAGTTTTAAGCTACACTGGTGATAAAGTCAAAGCAGATGGTTATTATGGCCAAACTGATGGGCTACACACAATCTCGGCAAGAGTAACAAACTTTGTAGGCAGGATTTATTTGGAGGGCAGTTTAGCAACTGACCCTACCAATACTGATTGGTTTCCAATTTACTTAACTAGTGGACAAAGCTACAGACAGTATCCAGTTTTAGCTGCACCAAGTGGAGTAAACAACCTAGGAGATACAACTACAGAAGCATGGACGTTCCGTTCAAATTTACTTTGGATTAGAGCCCGTGTTGATCGTAGTTATATTGATCCAGCCCCAACTTATGACGTTGCACTACATGGTACAGTGGATAAGATTCTCCTAAACCTATAAATAGTATATAATACAATTAACAGTTTAGGAACGATCAATGCCAATATATGCACAAAGCTCAACATTACGATCATTATTGATTCCTTTAGTAGACATCGATCAAACAACGATTGCAAATGAAGACCTCCTGCAATACAACTCTACTACGGGAAAGTTTGAAAACAAACCGCTATCCAGCGGTGGCGCCGCCGTCATTACTACAGCAAGTAATGTTGGCACAGGTGCTACGGTATTCAAACAAAAGACTCTTCAAAATTTAGAATTTAAATCAATTACAGCGGGTGCTGGTATCACATTAGTGGCTAATGCCAACGATGTAGAAATTAGCTCTACGGGGGTGCTTGATACTGCCAGTAATTTAGGCGCAGGTCAAGAAGTATTCAGCAGCAAGGTTGCTGGAGACTTTCAGTTTAGAACGATAAACGAAGGTATAGGTAATATTAACTTTACTGTATCAACTGTTGCTAATGAAATAAGATTTGTTAACACTGCTGAAATTAATACTGCCAGTAACAGAGGCGGCGGCGCAACATTATTTGCTGCGAAAACCGGAGCTGATTTAGAGTTTAAAAGTATTATAGCTGGTAATAACATAACAGTCACAAGTGATGCTAATGAAGTTACTATTAACAGTCAAGCACAGATACAAGATTCATCTGCTTACCAAATTACAGCAGCATTTGACGGTAATGGTAACTTACAATCAATTAGTGATTTGCCAGCAGGATGGACAAGCGCAGTTGTTGGTAACAAAGCAACTATAACACACACTGAAAACAAGATGGTTAAAAACATAACTTATTGGGGCAAAGATGCCACACTGGGATGGCAGCTACGTTTTCCAAACGCTGGTTTCCAAGCTACTGTGCCAGTTGGTTCAGAGAATAGTAAGTTTATTGTTGACCTTAACGCTAGTGTGGCAGGAGCCGATACGAGTAGTACAGCAAAAATAAATGTGATCTTCTAATATGAGCTTAATTAAGCCACCCAAGTTATTACCAATCCGCTTCAATTTAATTAGCATTGCGGATCCCGACGCTGCAGGGCGGGAGTATCGCTATAATGCGTCACTATCACTTATTAATCCACAAACACACAGTGATAGTACACAAGGTAGTTTTTACAACTTAACTGACTTAAATGTTGGTGACTATGTAAGTACTAATGGCGGCGGTAAGATACTCAAAGTTGTCGACATTACGGCACAAACAAGTCAAAATGCGACTATTATCGCAGAAGATGAACTAAGATTAAACCAACAACAAGACACAAGTGGTAACTCACAAGGATACATTCCTAGTAGTGAAGGCATTGTATTTGAAGTTAGTGAAGGACGTCCAATCCTTTTTCCATACACGCAATACAGTGAATCAATTGTTGGATTTATTAAAACAGCGGCTGCTGAGATTATTAGTAAGTTTTCCTACTTACGTCAAGACAAATTAATAAGCATTGAGCAAGCAGGTAGCATAGCACTAGGACTGGCTGTTGGTGACATTGTTACATGGGACGATACTACTAATCTTTGGAAACTACTAACTGCAACTGATACAGCTTGTGGTGTTGTGGTTGAGACTGCTAATCCTGTTCCAAACGCATTTAGAATTAACCCATTTGGTGATACAATTGATATTGATTTGCCAGATGATGGAAGTGGCAACTTATATTACTACTGGGATACAGCTAATCCTGGCAAATTAACACAAACAATACCAGTTGGGCAAAAACCATCACCAGTCTTCTTAAAAATAGATAACAAAAAAGCAATACATTTTGATGGTGCTATTGTTATCGCCCCAACTAATATAGTTACAATAGACACTACTCAGACAATCACTGGCAAAAAGACATTTGCCAACACTACAATATTTGAACAAACTATAACAGTGGCTGGTGATATTGAAGCAGATAGTGATTTAACAGTAGACGGCAACACGGCACTCAACGGCACACTTGATGTTACTGGAATTAGTACACTTGGTGTACTTGGTGCTGGAGAAACAACACTAACAAGTGCCACAGTAAGTGACTTAACCGACAACCGCATTGTTATTGCGGGAGTAGATGGCGCCATTGAAGACGACGCTAATCTAACATTCGATGGCACAGATTTAACTCTTGGTGCTAACACTAATTTACTAGTAGGTGGAAATGTAGGTATTACTGGAAACTTAGTAATTTCAGGTGAAACTACAACTGTAAACACAACTAATACTGTTGTAACTGATCAGCTAATTGAACTTAATCAAGGTTATGCTGGTCCGCCAATGTCTGCTGACAGTGGTATTGTTATTAACCGTGGACCAGAAGACAACGTGTTTGTTGGTTGGGATGAAACATCAAATGAATTTACTGTTGGTACTGGGACATTTAACGGCTCTTCAACTGGAACGTTAATTACTTTTGATGCTAATGTACGGTTTGCTGGTATCAAAAGCAGTACACTAACTGATAATAGAATACTAATTTCTGGTGCCAATGGCATCATTGAAGACGATACTAACCTTACTTGGGATGGCACAGATTTAAGTGTAACTGGTGCTGGTGTAGCTTTTACAACTGGTAAAATTGGTGTTGGTAACCAACTTAGTGCTAATGTAGATCATACTATGTATGTACTATACGCAGCAACTACAGACGCAACACCAACTCAGTTAAATCTAAGTGTGGGCGTATCTAAAATAGCAATTGCAATTAATACTACAATGCAGTTTGAAGCAACTATTGTTGGAAGACAAACTGGCGGTACAACACATTGTAGTTATAAGATCACTGGTGTTATTGATAATCCTGGTGGTACTGCTACTTTAGTTAATACAGTAACAGAAACTATTTTAGCAGAAGATGAAGAAAGTTGGGTCGCCACAGCAGCACCAACAGGTGAAAGTCTAACTATAACAGTAACTGGCGAGGCGGCAACGAATATTCGTTGGGTTGCCTTTGTTAAAACTACAAGTATTTCATTCTAATCGGATAAATAAATGTAGGCGGATATATAACCGCACTAATTTTTTAGGAGAAAAGCAATGGCTTTAACAACAACAGCAACAACAAAAGCAGGCAACGGCTTAGGTTCAAGAACAACAGTACTAGTAACAGACGCAGCAGTAGCAGACGCAGCTGGAGCGGCAGCAATTGAAGCGGCACTAACAGTAGACGGCGGAACAGTAGCAGGTATCGCAGGAACAGCAAACGGCGGCGGTGTTATGCACTTCGCAGTACAAGGCGGACCAGACGTTTCAGCTTACTCAGCTACAGTAAAAGGACAAGCACTTAGTGCAGTAGTTACTTTTGAAGCAGACGCATAAGTTACTTAGTTAACTGACAGAGATTAAAAGCCTCGCTATCATTAGCGGGGCTTTTTTTATATAAATACGTGTATACAAACATAGGAGTTATTATTATGGTAACAAGAAATTCAACAAACAAAATCGAATTTAATACACAAGAATGGGGTGCTCCAGTATCATACTTTACTATTGATACAGGTGCTTCATTAGCAACAGAAACTAATCCAGGCGAAGCAGTAGAAGCTATTGTAGAACTTATTGCTCGTAAAGGTACAATTTTAGCCATGGGAGCAGAATTAACTGGTGCGTTTCGTGTAGCAATTGAAAACAATGCTTGGTCAGCAGGAAATTTACAAACTGAACTACAAGGACTAGGCGCAACAGTAGGTGTAAACAACTACGACTGTTCAGGCGCTACAGTAGCAGACTTTACATTTTAAATCAGTGAGAGAGACAGAGGAAATTTAAATGCCAAGAAAAAAACCTGAGCAACTCAAATCAGCTGGAGCAACACCTGCTCCAACACCAACACCGGTAGCACCTGCTCCAGTAGCACCAACACCAGTAGCAACAGCACCGGTAATACCAGTACAAGCACCAGTAGCACAAGCACCAGGTGTTTATCATCCAGCAGACACTAACGGAGACGGTAAAGTATCTGATGAAGAACTAGCAATGCACTTAGAGTTCAAACGTAAAGAATTTGAAGACGCAGATGCGATGCGTGATGCGCAACGTAAAATGGCTTGGTTTGCTTTAATGGGGATGTTACTATATCCTTTTGCTGTTGTATTAGCAGTACTAGCAAACTTAGATCAAGCTGCTACAGTGTTAGGTAATATGGCCGCTACATACTTTGTATCAGTTGCCGCTATCGTTGCTGCGTTCTTTGGTGGACAAGCATATGCTGGTAAATCAAGTAGTAAGAAAAGATAACACATGCAAGACTTTTATATCCTTCAACGTACACCTACAGCACTAAACAGTGAACAAGCAAAAAAATGGTTTTATACTATTGAGATGCTTGGTCCAGAAGGCATTATGGCTGGTGATGACGACACAACAACAAACTTAATGCTAGGTATGCAAGATGAACAATATGTATACATACTACCATTGGTAAGACATCTTACTGGCAATGAAGCAGAACGTATTGTTGAAGGATATATGCGTGTTACTGAACATGACTTTGAAATAGAAACCAGCAACGTATATCGTGCGGATGCTGATTTTGGACACCCATTTGAATACGATATTAATATCGAAGAAGATGCTAGACTAACATTATATAACTCAATGGCACGCCAACACCACAATAGTTGGATACAAGAGCGTCAGCAAAATGGATGGCGCTTTGGTCTTAATTTAGACTTAACAGAAAAAACACACCCAGCAATGCGTCCTTGGGATGACCTACCAGAAAGCTATCAACAACGGATGGCTGTAAAAGATAAAGAGCTTGTAGACTTTTACGCAAAAAATAAATCACAATTTACTTGACAACCAAGACGGCTTACTGTATAGTAAGGACATATACATTCAGGAGAATCTTATGTCAAACAATATGCCAGCCTACATTGTCACTAACCCTTGCTTAACCGGATTGCACACCAGCAAAGTGTTAACAAAACAAGAATATGCGTCTGCCCAAGAAATTTGGGGTAAGCAAGCATTTGTTGTTGCGCCTTTCTCAGAATCATTGTATAATACATTGTATGCGCAATTTACACAGTCAAAAGAATTTATCCACAACTTGCTACCTAAAATGAATTCTCCGCAGTTTATTGCTGCTCACCGCAAATTTTATAATAAAGTAACGCAAAATGTTTAATCAAAATCTAAATCGTATCGGGTTTGCGTGTAAATACATGCACCCGGACCAAACGCAAAAGCCAAAGATACTTAAAGAAATACAGTCTAAGTATACAGAGCGTAGTACAACTATCACATGGCTTAACCGACAAACTCGTGAGGTAGCAGAGCAACGCTTATATGAGATTGCTTTTGATAACGTTACTAACTTAGAAAGGTTAATTAGATATGTTGGAAATTTACCAGAACAATTACGTATGGTACGTATCGGGTCAAATTTGTTGCCTGCTTATACTCATGGTGATTGGGCTTATTTCTATAGGGAGCCAAGTCTCCAAGCACGGCTCGAGCGAGCATACTCGAGTGTTGGCGAAATTGCACGTGAGCTTGATGTACGCTTGTCTATGCATCCTGGTCAGTTTACCGTTCTTGCTTCCGATAATCCAGATGTTGTTGAGCGTAGTTTAGAGGAGTTTGAATACCATGCGGATATCATCAGGTGGATGGGTTACGGTCAGAAGTGGCAAGACTTCAAGTGTAACGTCCACATCTCCGGTAGACAAGGTCCAGCCGGTATCAAAGCCATCCTTCCAAGACTGTCTACAGAAGCAAGAAACTGTATCACTATCGAAAACGAAGAAAACGCCTGGGGACTCGACGCAACGCTAGAACTAGAAAAAGATGTTGCTCTTGTACTCGATATCCATCATCATTGGGTGAACAGTGGCGGTGAATATATTAGACCCGACGATGACAGAGTAAAACGTATTATTGATAGTTGGCGTGGTGTTCGTCCTGCGATGCACTACAGTGTTAGTCGTGAAGATTTATTGCTTGAACACTCTAGAACACACAAGCCAGACTTTCCAGAACTTGAAGAGCAAGGCTTTAAGAAGGGAAAACTAAGAGCGCATTCAGACTATTTGTGGAATGATGCTGTAAATGACTGGGCACTCTCACATTGGCAGTGGGCTGATATTATGGTAGAAGCAAAATGTAAAAACTTAGCAAGTAACCAACTACTACAGCGTCATTTTATGAATACTGATGCGTTTACTGGAAAGATTGCAGCATGAGAGACCACGAACTAAATGATAATGATTTGCAAGAATTCTCAACTGCTGAACATAAATTTAAATGTGTCCCTAATCAAACTAGCAACTATGATGTTTTTAGATTAGCAAATCCTCAACTTACTGATGGCAGTACATTTGCTATTTGGGATTATTACCGTACACTGTTTATTAATGCAAAACTAACTGGCGAAGGTCTATCAAGTTTCCGTCAGACACTACAGCGTTTTATTGAAAGCAAGCCATATAAAGATGATGTAGAAGCAACTGATAGAGCAAATGATATTAATCGTTACATTGGACTAGCACGTTGGCTTGAGTTACAATTCAATGTAGATACTACTATTGACCAACTTAGTGAAAGTTGGGACAGACAACGACTAGAAAAAGAATCAAGACGTATTCAGGGTACAATACCATTTAATAACTATGTTAGTTACTTTACAAAAGACCCACAACAAAAATTAAAAGATCCAAAAGATTACGACACTCGTAAATTACTTGTACGTAGTGTGTATGCGTATACTCACAAACAAATTCGTTGGTATATTTGTGCAAGTGAATATGGTGCTGTAAAAGTTTGGGTACATACAAAGCATAATCCATTTATAGACTGGTTTGAAAATCGTATTAACAATGGCGTAGAAATTAATGTTGTTACTAGTAAAATATTGTGTAACATTGATGACTCTACACCTTATATTAAGATAGAAAATTTCTTTGTAGACAACTAAATATTCACATGAAAAACTTAGCATTTGGTGCCGCCTTCATTTTAGCTGGATGTTCGGCTACCCCCGTTCTCGACTCTGTGGTTACAGCACAACCTTATCTTGGATTAGAAGAAAGATCACACAGAGCAGAACTAAAAGAACTGTTGGATGTAGATCCTGTACGTACAGAATGGTGTGCGGCATTTGTTAATAGTGTATTAGAAATAGACGGTATTCCCAATCTAAACGATCAAACAAAATACCCTCCGCTTATGGCAAGAAGTTTTTTATATTGGGGCGATCGTGTAGAACCTGGAGATATACAACGTGGAGATGTTGTTGTGTTTCCAAGAGGCAACTCGGGTTGGAAAGGACACGTAGGATTCTATGTTGACACACAGACGCACAACGGCCGAGAATATTGGATTGTACTAGGTGGTAATCAAAGGAATGAAGTGAGATACGACTTCTATCTGCCTAATAGAGCATTGGGAATACGTAGATATCCGATAAATACTACTAGTCCACGGAGGACTTTATGGGGATTCAACCCCGTAGACTTAGAACGTCAAGGAGAAAACAAATGGGAAGACCACTAAACAAACGATATTTTGCCAAAGCTGATGTAGGACCAACAGCTGCAGGTAACGAAATTAAAGTATCCTTTCATAATGGCACAGCCGTTAAAGAAGGATTTATTGTAAAACAAAAAGGATCTAAAAGATTCGTATGCTCGGAAATCGGAGCAGCTGATACTTTACATACTTGTACACTAGCAGCTGACAAACTACCAGCGGCACTAGTAGACGGTGAAATGGCTATTTCATTCAAAATGGATGATGGTGAAACATATTCAGTAAGTAAAATTGCTGGACGTAAGGTTACATTGTCAGCACCAAGTGCTACAGGCGCAAATACTTATGACGGCGTAAGCGTAGCATGGGGCTTTGGTAACTATACAGATCAAGCAATGATTGAAGAAGCTGGTGACGATGATGCAGCAGGCGTTGATGACGACGACTTTACAGAAGACGCATAATTAAACTAACTAACGCCCTTGGATAAATACTTTATAATAGTAATACTGAGGGCGTTTTTATGAAAATAAATGAAGTTACACAAATAGTCGAAAAGACTGAAATTACTCTAGAAGATACACAAGACTTCCACGAAGAGTTTGGATATCTGGCATACAGTATAGACGAAGGCGATCTATTTGAAGCAGAGTACCAAGGACGTAAAGTTAAACTAAACAAGCCAATGCGTGGTGATGTTAAGAAGTTTAAAGTATATGTAAAAGATGGCGACAAAGTAAAAAAAGTAAACTTTGGTCACGGCGGCACAAGTGCTAAACGTCCAACAATGCGTATACGCAAAAGCAATCCAAAAGCACGTAAGAGTTTTAGAGCAAGACATAATTGCGATAATCCAGGACCAAAGACCAAGGCAAGATATTGGAGTTGCAGGGCCTGGTGATGCATTATACTATCTATAAAATAACTAACCAGATAAATGGAAAATATTACATTGGTAGGCACGCTACTAAAGATGTAAATGACTCCTATATGGGTAGTGGTATAGGCATTAAAAATGCTATTGCAAAGTACGGTGTTGAAAACTTTACTAAAGAAATTATTGCAACAGCAGACAATACAGATGCACTATGGGACTTAGAATTAAAAATCGTCAACGAAGATGTAGTGAAAGATACTATGTCTTACAATATGTCGTACGGTGGAAAGCATTACTTACATGGATTAAAACAATACGATTACGATGCATTTATAGAGCATCAGCGCAAAGCAGGACAGCAATATGCTAAAAACTTTACAGGAAATTCTAAAGAATGGCATGCCAAGGGCGGTTCTAAAAGTTCTCGTATGCGTAGCGAACAATACACGTATCGCATTACTACAAACGAAGGCGTAGAATATATTGTAAACGGTTTAGAATTTAAAGAACTATGTGCAGAGAAAGACTGGAACTATAATACCTTACACTGGAAGAAAAGCATGGGTAAATATATTAGTAGAGGCAAGCACAAAGGCTTCTTAGTAGAACAACTTAGTACGTATAAGCAGGAAGTGGTAACATGAAAGCAACTGATTTAAACCTGAGTGAAATGCCAGCAATGACTTTACATGGTCCAGATGGGTTCGGACTTACACAATATAGTGGTGATGAATATGCCCTAGTAGGCGGCTTTAGAGACGGAGCAAGTAACGCTGGTGAGTTGAGACTAAAGTATCAAATATATAGTCACGCTCTTATTGATGCTAATGGCGGTGATTTTGCTAAAGGTGAAATTGGTTATTGTGTTGTAAGAGTAGCAAGTGATGATGGACCAGACCAAGGTGAAATTTTAGGTTTGATTGATATTGAACTAAAACCAAAGTATAGAAAAAGCGGACACGGCAAAAAGATTGTACGTGATATTGTTGATACAACAAAGTCAGGCAATTTAGATATACACGACATTCAAAAGAAAGCCAAGAAGTTCTGGGACAAGATGGGTGTTGAGTATGATGCGAAAAAGCCGGGCGCTAAGAATGCAGTACTTAGAAAACAATCTGAAAGTGTACTAGACGAAGATATAGCTAGTGTTGCTGAAGTTACGGCTATGGCGGCAGTAGCAGGACTAGCCGCACCAGTAATGATGGCTATGCTTAAAGCGGCATACAAAACTGGAAAAGGTATTAACGCTATTAGAAAAATCGCAAATCGTGCAGGTGTTAAACTTGCTGATCGTGTAATGGGCGAAGAGCTAGAAGACTTTAATAAAGACGAACCAAACAAAAGTACAGTAGCAGTGCCTGGATATGGTACTATGAATGTTGATAGTTTGATGAAGAACATTGTTGACCAAACTACACAAATGGTAAAGCAAATGCAAGCTGGTACACAAGGATTTCGCAATGCTGATTATGCTTTAAATAGTAATAAAGTATTAGCAACCAAAGTAGCAGCATTAGTAAAAGCACTAGATGACTTACAAGCAATACGTGCCAAAGGTGGTGCTAACAGTAAAAATATTCAACAAGAAGCAGAAGAAGAACAACAAGCTCTTCCAATTGACGTAAACAAAATTATGGGTAATATACAAGAGTTTGAAAGTAAGAAATACATTAATCCAGAAGATGCTGATCTAATGAGACGTGGTGTACAAAGTTTAGCAACACCAAGACAAACAGTAAACCCTAATGCTATATTACAATTACTAACAATGGTAACAAGATGAAAATCTCTCAGATTATATCAGAAGCAGGTGTTGGTAAGATAACCAAATATAACACTACAGTAGATGTTAAGCCTGGCGAAACAGAACGTCAAGCAGCTAAGTTTTTCCCAATGAACAAAGGCGGAAAACCAAAGCCTCTTGGTGTTCCTGGTGCTACTCCTAATCAAGCATTTAATTTAGGACTAACTAAAACATGAAGATCGATCAAATCACAGAAAACATGAGTCATACTAGTAAACGACTACATGACATTGAAAAGGAAAAGGGTGTAAAGCCTGGTACTCCTGAGTGGTTTAAACTGTGGTTTAGTTTACCTTACCTTAAAGAAAGCACAGTTGTAGAAGGTTACAAACTACAATTAGAACGTGATACTGATATGATGGTATTAAATATTGTTGACACTGCTACAGGCAAGCGTACAGAAGTTCGTGGCAAGGCAGGCTATGAGACTAACGGTTATGATAAAAATGACAAACTACATCAGTTACTAGATAAAATTAGTAAAACTGCTAATATCAGTGAACTAATGAACGGTGAACCTGTTGGTATCAACCCTAAACACCCAGACGGTGCTAGTGCAAAGAAAGCAACGACTAAAGCATTCAATGAAGCAAAAGATGGTCTACCAGTTAAAACACTCAAAGGATTATACCATGTCGGCACGATGGATTCATCTGAGAAGCGTGATGGCTTCGAGGGTGCAGGATTAAGCGTAAGTACACATCCTGATGCTTGGAAGCAGATTGCTAGAGGTCACGTAACAGGTGATACTCACAGTGCTACAAAAGAAGGCAATAAATTCTTAGATGTACATAGTCTTTCAGACGCACACAATAAACAAATCAAACAATGGGCAATCGAAAATGGCTACTTAGAACAGCAAGAAACTGTTACAGTATGTTACTATGATGATGAAATGGAAGATGATCTTTGTTCAACTTTCGACTCAATGGCAGATGCCGAAGCAGAGTATGATGAAGAACTAAAGCATATGGATGTAACAGTAGACAAGGGCGGCATTGTTCCTACTGATAAGCTGAAAAAAGAAACAAGACAAAATCGTATAGATTCAACAGGTGTGCTAGAGTTTGTACTACCAATATTTGCAGAACAACAAGGACTCGACGGTGTTTGGTGGCAAGATAACCTAGATGTCCAGCGATATTCGGCACCACGTGGTGTTATTGTTCCTAGCAAGATTAAGTCTTGGAAGTTCACAGTTAACGAATCAATTACAGAAGCATTTGATAATCCTTATTCATATTATTGGGATGATACATATAACGGCGATGACTCTTTTCTAGCTAAAGCTGAAATGGATATGGGCGAACTAATGGTTATGTTTTCAGTAGGCGAGCCAGGTGAAAGTTGGACTATTGACTTTGCGGTAGACGGATCAATGGACAAAACAGGTGACGGAGATCAGTTTAGAATCTTTGCTACAGTAGTTGCAGTTATAAAAGACTGGATGGCTAATAAGGTAGATTTATCTAAAGTAACACAAATTGATTTTAGTTCTGACAAGGACGGCGAGGCAGAAGATAGTAGAGCTAAACTATACAAACGTTTTGGTCAACAACTAGCAAGTAAACTTGGATGGAATTTAGAAGTCACAGATAGAGGACAATTTGCTTCCTTTAAGATTAAGAATCCAAATGCTCCTGTGAAAGAAGCAGTTAATGAAGCAATAGAAATGAAAATTAGCGACTTGACTATCAGTGATGCTGGTATGGCAATCGCACAATCAGTAGGTGGTGGAAGTAGAACAGATGCTCCGTTGGCAGTTACAAAACTTCCATCAGGCCATGTATATCTGGTAAATGGGTATCATAGATTAGTAGATGCTATGCAGGCTGGCAAAGATACTGTATCGGTAGAATATGTTCCATATGAAAAAGTAGAAATACTTTGGAAACAAGAACGTGAACAAGATATCAAATACGGTAAACAGTTTAACGAAAACTTCGCAGACGGTAAAGTAAAAGGCAAAAGCAGACCAGGCAGAGTAAAGAAGTCAGGTGCTAGTTGTAATGGTAGCGTAACAGAATTACGAGCAAAAGCAAAAAAAGCCAGCGGTGAGAAAGCAAAGATGTATCACTGGTGTGCCAACATGAAAGCTGGTAAGAAGAAATGAAGATGTTTTTTAAAAAGTGGTGGCGCAGTATGTTTCCACAATATATACTTGAAGTAAAACATCGTGGCGTTGAGCGCCGCATACATGTAGTAAAATTTCATAAGAAGAATATGAAACGATTGGCAGGTATAAATGTTCATGGTGAGACCTTTGAACTAATGAGTAAAGAACCAATGGATTACTATGTAGTAGAATACAGGGATGATTTAAGATGAAATTATCAGAATTATTAAACATCAACTTCCCTCAATTGGAGGAAGTGATGAGTACAGAAGATTTAGAGGACAAAGTCCAAAAACAAAAACAAGACGCATTCAATAAAGCTATGCTTGACGCAATGCATCGTCTTGTAATGAGTAAAGACAAAAGAAGTAGTATTGGCAGCTATGCTTTTGATATATCACGTAGTTTTGGAGGAGTAAGTCCCAAAGAAGTTGAACGTATGTACCGTGACAAATATATGACTGAGGGAGAACAACTCCCTACAATAATAACGCAAACAATGTTGGATACACTAGAAAAACATCTAGATAAAATGTTTTCATCAGTTGGCATTGATGTAGAGTTTACACGACACTTTTTAGACCGTGTAAATGATAACAGAAATAAAACGCAAATTACTCTAAAAGAGCTTGCTATTTTGTTTAAAGACGCTTATAATAAGTATGGTAAGCAAATAGCACAAATGGGTCCAGATGCGGAAGCTGTCATTAAAGATATGCGCAGTGATGTTAATCTACCTTTTGTACTAAATTGGGATAGTAGTAATCAAGAGCTAGACTTAGTAGCAAAAACAGTTATGCGTAAAAAAGACTTCTTTACTCCTGATACAGAGCTTCCGTTAACATAACATGTTATTAACAAATAACAGTTTACGATAAATAACTATATATAGAAAATCCGGAGTGTCTCAATGAGATTAGAAAAAATACAAACAGCACAACAGGCGCAAGCTAAACCATCAGTGGCAAAAGTAGCTGAAGGTTACGCAGTGCGTGATGTTAATAACAAAGAAGTAAAAGTTTTTGAAGACATTGATGTAGCAAAAAGCTATTTGAAGCGTCATATTACAGAACTTAAAGAAGGCCGTGAGCCAGTTGTATACATGAGTGAAATCATGGAAGGTGTCCTAGATGACACTGACGACGATGGTTGGATGGCAAAAAGTGAACTATACAAACTTTCAAAGTATGCTATTCAGTTACACGGTATGATCCAAGATAACGAAAATTTAGAACCTTGGGTACAAAGCAAAATCACAAAAGCAGCTGATTATATTAGTTCAGTAAAACATTATATGGAATACGTTCAAATGACTGACGGACAACCTGAAGTAGTAGACGACATGCCAATGGAAATACCAAACGAATTGCCACCTGAAGGAATGTAATAATGAAGTTTACTGATTTTACTGAAAAAGTTATTGAATCTATTGTTAACGAAGAAGCAGCTATTAAACTTGATTTTGATCAAGTGAGGATAAGAATACCTGCTAACGATAATACTAGACCAACTACTGGAGAAGTTATTGATTTAGATTCTCGTCGAGCTGCAGCAAAAGATGCTCTTAGTAAAATGTCAGAAGCAGACAGAAAATCTGCAAACGAATTTATTAAAAAGAACAAAACTCTACTACAAAGACTATCGTCTGTAGGAGCCAGATCAGCAGCAAGACATGGTGTAGCAACAATTTCAAGTGTAGCATCAGGCCCACTTGCGCCAGCAGTAGCAGCAGTATTAAATGTAGCAATGCTAGGTTGGGATTTAGCTGATGCCGGCGTTGAAATATGGGACTGGGCAAAATCAAACAATGCTAAAGATATTAAACAAGGTAATGCTGGTCGAGCCTATGGCAATGATTTAGCAATGGTAGTTCCAAGATCACCTAGACAGAATTCAAGAGACGATGATGCGTATGAAATAAAACATTTAACTCAACAATCACAATTTGGTGCTGCTGGTATGAGAGATCAAGCTGCTCGATTACTATCACAACGTCAAGCTGAATACCGCAGAGATCAACAAGAATGGGACAAAGAGTTTGGAAAAACACACTTAGATAACGGCACAGCAAATCCAGATGCAGGTTATCAAGATAAAATAATGAGAATTGCGCAAGCAGGTAGAGATGCTCAAAATAAAGCAAGTGATAACGAGCTTATTAAAAAAGCACAACAAAAACCTCAAGATATTCCTCCTGTTGTTAATTTTACAAATATTCCACCATTGATCACACCATCGTTTACCCCAGGCACAATTAACAACCCAACTGGAGAATTCACTCCCCCTGAATTTGACCCTAATGCTCCTGAGTTCCCTGAGTTACCTAAAAGGGGTAAACCATTTAAAGCACCAGAAACACCTATAGAGCCAGCTCCAAAAGGCCCTAAAGTTATAACTAAATCACCAACCCAACCAAAAAGAACCGACAAGGATCTGGAAAATCCAATAGTACCTGGAGAATTCACTCCCCCTGAATTTGACCCTAATGCTCCTGAGTTCCCTGATTTACCTAAAAGGGATGATCCGTTTAAAGCACCAAAGCCACCTGTAGAGCCAACTCCAAAAGGCCCTAAAGTTGTAACTACCCCACCTAAACAACCAAAAAGAACCGACAAGGATCTGGAAAATCCAATAGTACCTGGAGAATTCACTCCCCCTGCATTTGACCCTAATGCTCCTGAGTTCCCTGAGTTACCTAAAAGGGGTAAACCATTTACAGAACCAGAGTTGCCAAAAGAATTACCAAAAGAATTACCAAAAGAATTACCAAAAAAGTACACCCCTCCTGCTATAACCCCTAATCCACATGCCGGGATAGTTATTGGGAAAAAAGGTAAAACTGATACTAAGACAAAAACCAAGGAAAAACCTAAAGGCAAGACGACAAGTAGACGTGTTGGTGGTGATGCTGGCAGTGGTGATCGCATTAAGTCAACGGCTAATCAAATGAAGTTCAGCCCTATAAATATTAGAGACCCACTAAACTTAAAGAGATATGGATAAGAAATGATACACAAAATAGCAAAACAAATCATAGCAGAAGCTAGACAAAGCAGAACTAATTATGCTGTTACACAACAGCCATATGATAAAATTAAAGCAAATATGTACACCATATTTGAATGCTATGCTCGTGGTATTATTGACTGGGACATTTCAAAAACAAAACTACAAAATGTAATTAAAGAGTATGTAAATTTATATCCACTAGAAGAGCGTAAAGCTGAAGTTAAAATTATGCGTGAAGAATATAAACGTATCACAACAGACTATAAACTAGCACTAGACGAATATCGTGTAGTTGCTGAACAAAAAATGACAAGTAGTTTAGTAGCAAAACAAAAACTAGACGAAAGTACAGCGCAACATCACAGTAATGTATTTTACAATGGACGTAATTTAACTGAATCAGATCTTAAAGATATTGCTACACTTAAAACATGGCAACGTGTAATGGAAGCGTATCCTAACCTTACAACAAAAGAAGAAGAGCTTGTACGTACACTTGAAAACACATATGATACTAAAGACTTTGAATTTAATCCAAGAGCTGGTCATAGAGATCAAATGGCACATCCAGAAAATCAAGGATTAGGTCCATCAAATATGTCTAGCCCACGTCCCAAGTTACGTCCTAAAAAACTAGCTCCAATGTCAAGTCCACGTCCACAAGCCCGTCCAGCAAACTTACAAATGCGTAATGATATTAATAAAGCAGTACAGCAGGCAGTTGGAGAAGGCGATAGCCCACACAAAAAAGGTACAGCAAAGTACAAAGCACATATGGCGGCAATGCATGCTGAAGGATATAAAGAGTTGCCGCCAATTAACAGAGATCGTTATCAAGAACGTGACGGTCTAGAAGGACCATTCAGTACACTAAGTGGTAAGGTAGTTTATTATGATCCAAAAGAAGGTTCGTACTACGATCCAGACACAGATATGTATATGAGTTATGGCGAATTCAAAGCACTTGACAACGACTATAGTAACATGAAAGACGAACGTGACATCGACGTAAAAGAAGAAATGAGCAATGACGAAGTAGATGCGTTCCATCGTGCACTAGATGAACTTGTGCACAAGCACTTAGGTCACAGCTCACATGAGAAAGAAATGGACGAAGTTGAAGAAACACTTAGCCCAGAAGAGAAAAAGCAAGTCAATCAAATGTACAACAAAGACGGTACGTTAACTGACATTGGTAAAAAAGTTATGAGCCAAGGACAAATACAAGATATCCTTAAAAAAGCAATGAAGCAACTTAAAGGTATTGATGCCCAAGCAAAGTTTACACACAGAGATTTAAATCAAGCAGTTGCTACAATTAATCAAGGTAATATTCCAGGCGCACTACAAGAATTAGTAAATGGTGTAGATGGTCCTGAGCCACAAATACAAGACACATTTAATGACGCACATGATGATTTACAGAGACTTATTAACCCTAAAACAGACAAAGAACTAGATGATGAGTATTGGCAAGACGTATCCGATATGAAAGCAAAAAGCAGAGCTGGCGTAGAATCAATTGTTCATGATGTATTTGATACAGCACTTGAAGAAATGACAAGCGCAGGTGCTATTGCCAGTGTAGCAACACCAATGGGTAAAATGAAACGCCGTAAAGACAGTATTTTTGCTGACAAAGAAACTAAAGGCGATGTAATGACTGAAGCACAGTTTGACGAAGCGGCAGGCGAAAAAGATGCTTGTTATCGTAAAGTAAAATCACGTTATAAAGTATGGCCAAGTGCTTATGCTAGTGGCGCATTAACAAAATGTCGTAAAGTTGGAGCAGCCAACTGGGGAAAAAGTAAGAAGTAATAAATGGGTAACCGGAATCAAAATAGCACAGATTATATTCACGCAGATGAACCAAACATTTTAAATGTTCATAAAGCTATGGATTATAATCAGCAAGGGCAACCGCTACTAAGAACAACTGGTAGTAGTTATGATTGGATTATTAACATTAGCGCAGGTGCGGTTGATGGTACTGGTTATATTGAAAAGTTCGGCATGAACACTGATGTAGACAGCGACAAAGAAACAATTTGGGACGGTGGAGGTATATATACGTATCTATCCACTGGCGAGAAACTTTCAGTTACTAGCAGCAGTGTTAATGATAGCGCATCTGGATCAGGTGCTCGTACTGTAGAGATACAAGGTTGTAATGATGCTGGAGAGGTTATTTTAGAAACTGTTGAGATTGGTAGTGCAAGTACTCAATTGTTTAAACGTGTGTTTCGTGTAAAGGTTGTAACATCAGGCACAAGCGGAGTTAATGAAGGTATTATTAATATTACTAGTCTGGTATCTACAACAATAGTTGCTCAAATTGGAGTTGATGGCACTGGTAGTAATGCAGCAGGACGTGGACAAACATTCATGGCGTTGTATACAGTACCAGTAGGAAAAACAGCATATTTGACACAATGGACTGTTGGTTGTGGTAAGCAAAATACAGATGCTATTGCTACATTTATGGCAAAAACACCAGCTGGTGCTTGGAATGCTAAAGATATTATTACAGTTAGCGCAACTACATACACTAAAGATTATAAGATTCCAATACAGTTTACAGAACAAACAGATATAGAAGTACGTGCTTATAGTAGTGTAAACAATTCACTAGTAAGTAGTACGTTTAACTTATTGATAATAGACAACCCGGTATAAATATTTACATGCTTATAGAAGACATCATAACAGAAGATTTACGGGCATGGTTCGGCAAAGGCAAAAAAGGCGGGGCCGGCGGAGGTGGCTGGGATCGTTACAACAGCAAAGGCGAACGTGTTGGCAAATGTGGAGATGGCGAAGGCAAAGGCAAACCAAAGTGTCTAAGTAAAAGCGCAGCCGCTAAACTACGTAATGCTGACAAAAACAAAGACGGCAAAAAAGACGGAGCAAAAGGTATTGCTACCGCAGTTAAACGTAAAAAATCAAAAGACCCTAATCCTAATCGCAAGGGCAAAGCAAAGAACGTAAAGAACTAAGGAAGTATAATGCCAATTCTAACTAAACGTGAGAGACAAGATGATAAACTTGCTTTAGCAAATGCTGATAGAGTAGCTCGTAATGTAATAGAGCCAGGGCGTTATACTGATGTAACAGCAGACGCAACTCAACTACCTACACGTTATGCTGTTGGTGATAATGACACCAACAATGTAGTAAATAACCCCAATACAGGCGGCCTATTACCAGGTCGTCCTTGGAACTCAACAACATCTGTGTATGCAATACTTGCTTTTGAGCCAAAACTAGTTTTTGATTTTACTGGAAATGTATTTAAGACAGGCGGTGCAGATAGCACTCTAGCTAACAGTGTGACTCATGCTCGCGCAGGTCAAGCTACGATGGTAGACTCAGATGGTCTTCTCAAATGGGCTCCACATAACCTTTTGCCTAGGTCTGAAGAGCTAAATCTGTGGTCTCAAGCAAATGCTGGCGGGGCTGTTGTAGACAATGCTGTTGCTCCAGATGGGACAACCACAGCGGCTACCTTTACAATTAGCTCTACTAACTTTCATAGTTATATTCGTTCTTTTGTCACATATACTGCAGGAGATATAATTACATTTTCCTTCTGGGTAAGAAGTGACACTGTAACGATACTGCCGTTTGGGATTAATGGTGGGACAAATCAAGCGAACAATAACATATATACTAATGTTCCAGTAACAAGCACTTGGAACTTGGTTGATCTTGAATTCACAGTTGGAGGTAATGACACTTCTCTTTACTATGTAATTGGAAAACAAAGTCAAAACCCTGTATCTAATCAAATAGGTGACGTAGAAATCTGGCATCCACACGCTTACCGCAGTGACTTAGGTGGCATGGTGAACAACCCATCACAACCTACAGGCTTTGAAACCTACGCCCCAACAACAAGTTCTGCTGTTTACCTACCAAGAGTTGGACATCACGTCTACAATGGCTCTGCTTGGGTTAACGAAGGCATCCTCCACGAGAGTGAAGCTAGGACTAACTTGGTTACTTATAGTAATGACTTTACTCATTCGAGTTGGGTAAAGAATGCAATAATAACCCCAAATGATGCTGTTTCCCCAGACGGGACATCAAATGCTTCGAAGTTTTCATTCGGCGGAACTGGTTATTTTCAATTCAACCATTCTAGAACCACTGGTCAGACGTACACCATATCAGCTTGGGTTAAGTCTTATGATGGAACAGATGAAGCCTTTCAACTTTATGCACAAAATGGTGCTTTTAATCAAGACTTTATAGCAACCTCCGAGTGGCAGAGATTCTCATTTACTTACACAAGTACGGGGACTACAGTCAATGGTGATGGCATTGCACGTCCTACTAGCAATATTCCTGCTCTCTTACATGTTTACGGTATACAAATAGAAGCTGGCGCAACCCCATCTAGTTACATCCCAACATCAGGTTCAACTGTAACAAGGGCGGCTGAGACACTAACCGTCCCTGCGGCTAATCTGCCTTATCCTACTCCTGTTGAGGTTACTGGCACTGAGCTGGTTACTAATGGTACGTTTGATAGTAACACAAATAATTGGACTGCTTTTAATTCCGCATTATCTGTGGACTCTAACAGATTAAAAATTGTTAACGATGGAATCTTTGGGACAGCAACCCAACAATTCACTACTGTCTCAAATAAAGTATATTTAGTTACAGCTGATTTAATTCATGGCGGCGCTGTCGACGGTAGAATACTCATCAATGAAGGACAGTTTGGTGGAGCTTTGTATAATAGCACAATAGTATCATTCGATAAAACATTTTCAATTGTTTTTAAAGCGGCTAGTCACCTCACTAACATAGTTCTCCAAAATTCTTTTGGTACTTCTGGAGGTCTTGGTAGTACTGGAGATTTTAACTTTTGGGATAATGTATCCATCAAAGAAATCAACCCTCTCGCTTTGTCTATCCAGATGGACGGTAAGATGACTTATGCTGATAATGGCGCTACTGCAACTAGCAGTAATAACGTGGGCGAAGTAACCTTTTTAAAATGGCAAGAGACTAGCAATAAATTTATTGGAGTAGTTCTTAACACACTCACCTCACGAGTAGGGCAAGTTTCGGTAAGACAACGTAATGCTAGCAGTGGGTTCGATGAAGTTGTGTCAGCCGTTGACGCTTACACCCCTGACACTAACGTACCGTTTAACATTGCATCACGTCATGGCTCTACGTTCATCAACGGCGCTCACGAGGGTACACTCCTGACAGCCAACACAACCCCTACGATTCTCCCTGACTTGTCATCTACTGCCTTAGAACTTGGCCAAACCTTCATGGGTACAATAGCTCAATTCAGAATGTGGGATGAAGACTTAACAGACGCAGGTATAGTTGAAGCAACAGAACCATCCACAGAACCATCATTACAATTAACATTTGATGGCTCATCCACAACAAGTTTCACAGTATTAGATTGGAGTGAATAATATGGGTACTAAGAATTTAAATAGTGCAACAGACTTAATAACATTCACCAGAGCATCAGGTGGTACAGCTTTAAGAAAAATTAGCTACGGTAACGAGTTAGTTACTAATGGTGACTTTTCGAGTGGCACGACAGGTTGGGTAGATGGGACAAACTGGTCAGGGGCTTTAGATGCTTCATCTGGCAAGCTGTTGATTACCAGTGACTCTAGTAATGGCTACGGTTGCGCCATTCAAGGTGTCCCACTTGTTGTAGGCAAGGCGTATAGATTAACAGGCTCCCGTAGGGCGGTCTCTGGTGGCAATCCAGCTATAGGTGTATCAAATTCGGCGGGTGCTGTGCAAGTGGTATTACTGAGTGGATCAGCCTCAACAGTAACTAATTATTTTTCTGTGACATTTGTGGCCTCGTCTACTTTTAGCCTATGCTTATTTAATCAATCCCCAACAAACGGCAATTCTTCTGAGTTCGACAATATCTCAGTCAAAGAAGTCCTCTTCGACCAAGCTGATGGCACACTCCAACTTTTTAACCATGGTAACAACGTACCTCGGATTGAGTACGATGCTACTGGTGCAGTCAAAGGCTTACTGATTGAAGAAGCTAGGACTAACCTATACCTTAACAGTTCAGATACTAGCACTAACAGTTCATTTGGTATTACAAAAACTTCAGACTCTGCGGTTAGCCCTGACGGTACAACAACTGCTGATTTGATAACCCCGGATACATCATATCCTAGACATTTATTTCAGTATTCTAGCTCCTACAGTGCAGGTGATGGTAGCAAGGAGACTTATAGTTTCTATGCAAAATCCAATGGCTATAACCTCATTGAAGTATCTCAGAGAAATCAAAATGGTGGCACAATAACTAAGTTTGATTTAAGTGCTGTAACTGCAACGACAACTGGTGGTACTGAAATATTAAAGTCTATAGAGGATGTGGGTAATGGTTGGTACAGATGTTCTGCGGCTTACATAACGTCTAGTGTAAGACCATACCCTGCTATTGAGTTTCTCGATACAGATGGTTCTCAAGGATTTGTACCTGATGGAACTTCAGGTATCTACTTTTGGGGGCATCAACTAGAAGCTGGCGGCTTCCCTTCGTCCTACATCCCAACATCAGGTAGCACAGCTACTAGGGCGGCAGATATTGCTACTATTCCTACGAGTGCCTTTGGGTATAACCAGAAGGTTGGTAGTGTTGTTGTGGAGTTTAATAGTAATAAACCTAATAACGAGCAGTATGGTGCTTTCGGGTTAAGTGATGGTAGTCCTACAAACCGAATAGCTTACTACGCAACGTCTGTTAACACGTTAGTTGTTACAACTGCTGGTGTCGGACAGGTAGAACTAAACGCGGGTTTAAGAGTTACAACCTCTGAACTTGTTAAGTTTTCTGCTGGATATGCCGAGAATGACTTTGCCGCTTCTCTCAATGGCGCAACAACGGTCACTGATACATCAGGAACGGTTCCTTCTGGAATATCTTCGTTAGGGATAGGTCACTATTACCCCCCTAACCCAAGTTCTAACCTGATAAACGGTCACATCAAATCAATCAAATACTACCCTCGCAGACTAACTAATGCACAATTACAGGAGCTAACAACATGAGCGAAGAATTAGAAACAATAAAGATTGACTTTTATTTAAAGTTAACAAACGAAGCCGCAATGACTACAGTATTATCAGACTTCTATACACAAGACACTGAAACTACAGTAAACGAGGATACAGGCGAGGAGACCACTACAAACGTAGGTGATCCTTACTTAGTACCTAACACATCTAACTATGCTATTGATGTTGTGGGAACACTAAGTGAACCTACAGGCAATACACTGACAGATGATAATGACATGGAGTATCCTGAGATGCAAGCCTTAGATGGTTGGCATGTGAATATCCGTTTAATAGGTGATGAAGTTAGAGCAGCAGTAGAAGCACTGGATGAAACACACGGTGTTACTCCAAGTGTACCACAAAGAATTTGGTTATAAATAGAGTAAAGACATAAAAGCCAGATCGGCCTTACGCTACTTAAAAAAGGAAACAATGTGCATACAAAAACTTGTACAAAATGTGGACATGCGTGTCATTGTGACAAAGTAAACTGTCCCGAGTGTATTAATGACGTATGTGGACACTGTAATTGTGAATCTAAAATTTTAGCTGAACATGAATCGAAAATATGGCCATGGCAGGATAGTGGCGTCGAACAAATGCTATGAATCTTTGTACAGAAGAAATAGCATGGGCAACAACTGCTCCTGAAGACTTATGGATATTCGATAAACTTATACTAGCAAGACGTCTTGGTTATACGTGTGGGCCAGTAGGGACTAGAGTTTCACAATCGGATTACTATATTGTAAGACCTTGTGTAAACGCTATAGGACTTGGGCTAGGTGCGCAAAAGCAATATATTAAAGAGTTTACAGATCATCTAACACCTGGACATTTTTGGTGTGAAATATTTGAAGGTGATCATATTAGTGTAGATTATCTCAATGGGGAGCAAGTACTAGCAGTACAAGGACATAAAAATCCAGCCACCTATACACAATGGGATCGTTGGGTAAAAGTAGATGTTCAAATACCATTACCTAGTTGCTTAGATAATATTAAAAATAAATACAGTAAGATAAACGCAGAGTACATAGGCGGGAATCTAATAGAAATACATCTAAGACATAATCCAGATTTCCCTGAAGGTCAATACGAGTACATACCTGTATGGCAGGGACAAGACCAAAAACCCCCAGATGGATACAAATATGTAGTAGATCCGGATATTCATGGACGCACAGGAGCGTTTGTAAAATAAATACACATACATAAAACAAGGATTTGTAAAATGGCAGTAGAAGATTTTGAATTTGAATTCACAGAAGACATGGTTATTGAGATGCTTCGTGGCAATGACGAAGCTGAAGATTGGTATGACGCAATGTGTGAAATCCTTCCTCTATGGGAAGTAGATACACCAGCACGAGTAGCAATGTTTATCGCACAGTGCGGACATGAAAGTAATAACTTTAGAGTGTTGAGTGAGAACCTCAACTATAGCGCCAAAGCACTAGATGCTATTTTTGGCAAGTATTTTAAGAGAGCAGGTAGAGATGCGGAACCTTATCACAGAAAGCCTAGAAAAATTGCGAATGTTATTTACGCAAATAGAATGGACAACGGCGATACCGATTCCGGAGATGGTTGGAGATTCAGGGGCGGTGGCATTCTACAACTTACAGGCAGATACAATTATACAAAATTCGGAGAAGACGTCGATATGTCACCAGAAGCGGCAGTCGAGTACGTCAGAACAAAAAAAGGCGCCTTAGACTCAGCATGTTGGTTCTGGGACACAAACGGCCTAAACAAGTATTGTGACAGTCGTGATGTTAAAGGTGCTACTAAACGTATTAACGGCGGCTACATTGGACTAGAAGATCGTAAGAAGCATTATGAACATGCTATGGAAGTTCTAGGCGGACACTGGGAACCAGCACAAATGGTATACGAAACTATTCGTGTAGGCTCACGTGGACCAACAGTACGTGCTGTACAAGAAGAATTAGAAATCGGGGCTGATGGTGTTTTTGGTAGAGGTACTGAAGCACACATTAAGCACTGGCAAGAAGAGAACGGACTTACGCCAGACGGTGTTATGGGGCCTGTTAGTTTAGCAATGATGTTTGGAGAATAGTATGTCGCAAGAAGTAGACGATAAAGGTAAAATGGAAATACAACTACGTGTATTAGGTAACGAATTAGTTGCTATAAAGATGTCAGTTGATGATTTTAAAATGAAATGGTTACTAATTGGAGTAATTAGTATTGTAGCATTAGGATGGGCGGCGGGCAGCTTTGGTCCAGAACTAGTAAACATGTTTGGAGAGTAACATGGACATAGCTCATTATTTAAAAGTATACAAAAAGCATGAAGCAGAACATACTAGTACTAATGAGCGCAACAACTATTGGAGGAGATATAACGATGAGTTGGTTAAAGAACAGACTAAAAGAGAGAACGACACTTGATGGTGTTGTACTAGTAGCTTCAGGTGTAGCAATGATATTGGTACCTGTAAACTTAATTGCGTATGCTATGATTGCGTATGGCGGTTGGACTATTTGGAAATCTGAATAGTATGTGGGATATGATAAGCGACATGGCTACCAATAGACTGTGGATATACACAAGTATTGGTGGTAGTATTATAGGTGCAGTTAGTTTAGCATACTTGAGCACTACTAGAGCTGGGCTTTGGTTTTATTCCAAAGTAGATAACAGCATGGACTTCCTTGTAGAACGTTATGGATGGACTTGGTTAGAACAACCAGAAGACGCATGGCGTAAAAAGTATCCAAAAATAACAGCAAAGATAGATGCAATAGAAGCAAGACTAAAAGAGTTGGAAAAATAATGTACAGTAAACAATGTAAGGCCCACTTAGATAAAGTAGGCGAAACTGGACTACAACACATGGGACATGCCTTAAAAGCCGCTGTTAAATTACAGCTCTTGGTGCCAGCACTGATTATTCACAGTATTGCTCCAAGATGCTTTACTCATACCGCAAGTAATGTTATGAATGATATACTAAACACTCGTAAAAAGACTTGACAACCTAGCAAATCTAACATATAGTAGTAGGATAACAAGCTAAAGGAGATGAATATGTCACGAGCATTTAGTGATAGTGAGATTAACAAACTTAAACAAATTATTAACGAAGGTATCCAAGTAACATCAGAAGTGGAAACACTTAAAGGTGGACTGAAAGATACAGTAAGCGCAGTTGCTGAAGAGCTAGATATGAAGCCAGCAACTATTAACAAAGCAATACGTATTGCTTATAAACAAGAGTTCGCAAAAGTATCAGACGATTTCAGCGAATTAGAAGAATTATTGGCGGCTGTCGGCAAAGGACATTAATGTGCTAGACTTAAAAGTTATTGAAGTCCAACACTATACAGATAAACTTTTTAGAATTAGAACAGAGCGACCTCGCAGTTATAGATTTACTGCGGGGGAGTTCGTTATGATTGGTTTAGAGGATGCTCCAAGTAGAGCGTATAGTATTACCAGTGGTCCATATGACGACTACATAGAATTTTACAGTATTAAAGTACAAGACGGACCGCTTACTAGTAAACTACAACACATTGTAGTAGGCGATACTATTCTTGTAGGTGAGAAGCCAACAGGTACACTTATACTTGCTAACTTAGAACTAGGCGGACATCTAGTAATGATGGCAAGTGGTACTGGTATTGCTCCGTTTATTAGTTTACTACGTGAACCAGAAACATATGATCTATTTGAGAACATTACAGTAACATGGACTACTAGGCTACATGCTGAACAGGACTGTTACCGAGACTTCTTGAATGAGATGCCCATTGAATACATCAGCACAGTTACACAAGAGCCTGCTGAACTACAAGGACGTATTCAAGTGTTCATGGCAGACGGTACTGTAAAGATTGACAACCCCGCAGAACAGCGTATAATGTTATGTGGAAGTGTAGCATTTAACAATGATTTAAAAGAACACTTTAACAGCCTCGGATTTAACGAAGGCAACAAACGTACACAAGGAACGTTTGTACAAGAAAGGGCATTTGTCGGCTAATGTATGTAGACGCTTACTTCGATCAAAACAAAGATATTATCCACGTTACTGAACGTGATGAAAAAGGGCGGCGGGTATTCCGTGAGTATCCTGCTAGCTATGGCTTTTATTACAAGGATCAGCGTGGAAAGTACGACAGTATCTTTGGCGATAAACTATCACGTTATGCTACAACTAATGGCAGAGCGTTTAAAAAAGAAAAGAAGATGTATGGCGGACAAAAACTTTTTGAAAGTGATGTTAACCGCACGTTTAAGTGTTTAGCAGACAACTACTTGGGTAAAGATACTCCTAACTTAAACTTAGCCTTTTTTGATATTGAGGTTGACTTTGATAAAGACGTAGGATTTGCTCCGCCTGAAGATCCGTTTAACGCTATTACAGCAATCGCAGTTCATCTTAGTTGGCTTAAAACTACAGTATGTTTAGTGTGTAAACCAGACACACTTAGCCGTGAAGATGCAGCAGAGATATGTAGTCGCTTTCCAGACACTATGTTAATGGATACAGAGGAAGAACTACTAAAAACTTTCCTTGAATTAATTGATGATGCGGATGTAATGAGTGGATGGAACAGCGAAGGCTTCGACATTCCATACACAGTAAACCGTATTTCTAGAACAATTGGTAAAGAGTATACTAAAAAGTTTTGCTTGTGGGATCAATATCCTAAACGCAGAGAGTTTGAGCGTTATGGAAAGTCACAAGAGACGTTTGATACTATTGGACGTTTGCACTTAGACTATTTGCAACTGTATCAAAAATACACATATCACGAAATGCACAGCTACAGTTTGGATGCTATTGCAGAGTATGAACTAGGCGAAAAGAAAGTTGAATACAAAGGCACACTTGACCAGTTATACAACAACGACTTCTATACGTTTATTGACTACAACAGACAAGACGTTGAGCTACTAGTTAAACTAGATGCCAAGCTACAGTTTATTGACTTAGCAAATGTTATTGCGCACGATAATACAGTTCTTATTCAGACAACAATGGGTGCTGTTGCGGTTACTGACCAAGCTATTATTAATGAAGCACATCATCGTGGACTAATTGTTCCTGACAAAGTACGTGATAAAGTACAAAAGCATTATCCACAATCAACACAAGCCGCAGGTGCGTATGTTGCTACTCCTGTACGTGGTAGGCACGAGTGGATTGGCAGTATGGACTTAAACAGTCTGTATCCTAGTATCCTACGTAGCCTTAACTTGAGTACAGAAACTATTGTAGGGCAGGTTAGACACACATTAACTGTGCCACTACTACAGGAATATAAATGGGAAGCCGCAAGAGCGTGGGAGGGCAAGTTTGCTTGTCCAGAGTATGAGCTTGTAATGGCAAAGGATACTGAAACGCAACTGTGGATTGACTTTGAAAACGGCGAAGAGCTAATGGCAACTGGTGCTGAAATATATAGCATTGTCTTTGAAAGCGATCAGCCTTGGGTTATTAGTAGTAATGCTACTATTATTAGACAAGACAAAAAAGGTATTATTCCTGGATTGCTAGAGCGTTGGTATGCTGAACGTAAAGTTATGCAGAAAGAAGCTAGAGCTGTACAAGGTAAAGATGATGCCAAGTTTGGATACTGGGACAAGCGACAACTAGTTAAAAAGATTAACTTGAACAGTTTGTATGGTGCGTTACTTAATCAAGGATCACGTTTTAATGATCCACGCATGGGACAATCAACAACATTAACAGGACGTACTATTGCTAGACATATGGGTGCTAGTGTTAATGAACTGTTTACTGGAGAATACAATCACGTAGGCGATACAATTGTGTATGGCGACACGGATAGTATCTACTTTAGTGCGTACCCTATCTTTAAAGACAAGATTGAAAGCGGAGAGTTTGAGTGGAATAAAGACAAGGTTACTGAACTTTATGACACTGTATGCGATCAAGCAAACACAACGTTTCCTGGATATATGGCACAAGCACATAATGTACTTGACCAAAAGCAAGGTGAGATTATTGCCGCCGCTCGTGAAATGGTTGCCTTGTCTGGTATCTTTATTAAAAAGAAGCGTTATGCTATCCTAGTATATGATAACGAAGGCTATAGAGAAGACAAAGACGACAAGCCAGGTAAGATTAAAGCAATGGGCTTGGACTTAAAGCGTAGTGACACACCAGCATTTATGCAAGACTTTCTCAGTGAACTACTGCTTAAAACGCTAACAGGTACAACTGATGATGATTTGATTGCTCGCATTATTGAGTTCCGTCAAGAGTTTAGACAAAAAGATCCGTGGGAGATTGGCACACCAAAGCGTGTTAACAAGCTAACACATTATACAGGGTTAGAATGGGATAAGAAAGGCGTGTACACTGGTAAAGCAAACATGCCTGGACACGTAAGAGCCGCAATCAACTACAATAGACTCAAGGGTATTAACAACGATAAATACAGTCCAGACATTGTTGATGGTATGAAAACTATTGTCTGTAAACTGAAACCGAATCCAATGGGATTCACTAGCATAGGATATCCTACAGATTCAATAATCCCTCCAGACTGGTTCAAAGAACTACCGTTTGATGTAGATCTTATGGAGGAAACAATCATTACTAAAAAGATTGATAACTTACTTGGTGTACTACCAATTGACTTATCAAAAGCAGAGGACAAGACTACATTTGAGAGTCTGTTTGATTTTGGATGAAAACAAGTTTAGATTTACATGGAAAACATATACATGAAGCGTGGAAAAGTGTTGACAGATTCATAGGTGAGTGTTATTATAGTAATATTAAACGTTGTGAAATCATATGTGGCCAAGGCTTAATTCGTAATGAAATAGAAACTTGGTTAAATCTAAATATACATGTGCGAGAATATAGATTTAATGTCCGCACACAAGGCAGTTATAACGTAATACTAAAGAAAAGGAAAACAGTATGAGAGACTATCTTCTCGACATCGTAAAGCATACCCGTAATGTGGGTAACATTGACGCAGTAAAGGTTACTAACGGAAGTGTTATTGAAGCTAAAGATGACGACAACAAAGTAATTGTAAAGGCAACTTACAAAACACCACGCAGCGAATTGGCTGGGGTAATTGGATTGCCAAACTTGGATAAACTAAACGTTATCCTTAACATTTCTGAATATACTGAGAACGCAAATATCAGTGTTGAAATGCGTGAACGTAATGGTGAAGAAGTACCATTTACTATGAAGTTTGTAAACGCAGGTGGTGATTTTAAAAATGACTTCCGCTTTATGAGCAAAGAACTTATTACACAGCGTATTCCAGAAGTACGTTTTAAAGGTGCTAATTGGGATGTAGAAGTTGCTCCACATAGTGCTAGTGTAGCACGATTTAAGATGCAAGCACAAGCAAACAGTGAAGAGAATGTCTTCATTGCGAAAACAGATGGTGATTCACTAAAGTTTTATTTTGGTGATGACAGTGGACACACTGGTAACTTTACATTTGAAGCTAGTGTATCTGGTGAGCTTAAACAAAGCTGGAAATATCCAGTTGCTGAAGTACAAAGTGTACTAAATCTTAATGGTGATATTACTATGCGATTTAGTGATGCTGGTGCGTTAAAGATTGATGTAGACAACGGCATGGCTGTGTACGAATACATCTTCCCGGCGCAAAGCTAATGCGAGTTGGGTTTACGTGTAGTGTATTTGATTTGCTTCATGCTGGTCATATTGCTATGTTACGTGAAGCTAAAGAGCATTGTGAATATCTAATAGTTGGGTTACAAACTGACCCAACTATTGATAGACCGGACGAAAAGAATCGTCCAGTACAAAGTTTAGTTGAAAGACATTTACAACTAAGCGCAGTCAAGTATGTAGATGAAATTATCACATATCAGACTGAACAAGATTTGATTGATATTCTAAATATGTATAATATAAATGTACGCATGTTAGGTGATGAATATCGAGAAAAGGATTTCACTGGCAAGGAAACTTGTCGCAAACGAGGTATTGAACTTCACTTCAACAGAAGAGACCATAGGTTTAGTACAAGTGATTTAAGGGAAAGGGTTGAAAATGCCCCCAAACATCGAACAACGGTTAAAAAGTTTAGAAAGTAAGCATAAAGCTCTTGACAAACAGATAGAACAGTTGTATAAACATACTAGTGCTGAACTTAGTATTAAAAAACTTAAGAAAGAAAAACTGCTCCTAAAACAGGAGATAGTAAAACTAACTAACCAATTAGGAGAACATAATGGTTAAGAAGATCCGTGTAATTGAAGACTCAACAGTAGCACCTGATGAAATATCTGACGCTGCGTTCCGAACACAAGTAATGGAACTTGCGAAAGCTGTAGATTGGAAACTTTGGGAGTTGTTGCAAACTATTCAACGCCTTGAGAAGAAAATCGACGTTTCAGATAATGACTAACCGTGAAGGTTATTATGATTATATGCTTAGGCGTATGAGAGAAGAGGATACTAAGATGAAGAAGTCAAGCACAAATATTTGGGTAACATTCCGCAAGGAAGGTTTACACAAGTACCCAGCAGCACTAGATGACCCTAAGTTGGCAACTGGTGATGAACAAGATGTAAGTTTCCTAGGATACATACATCGACATATTTTCCACTTTAAGGTAGAACTTGAAGTATTCCATGACGATCGAGACGTTGAATTTATCCAATTCAAGAGATGGTTGGAAAGCCTCTACGCAGACGGAACTCTGCAACTCGATTTTAAATCCTGTGAGATGATTTGTGATGATCTTGCAGATACAATTAACACAAAATATCCCAACCGCAAAATGACAATCACTATTAGTGAGGATGGGGAAAATGGAGCAACGTGTAGCTATGCATAGTTTAGGTACTAATATCCGTGAACTTCGCCAAGGGCGAGTAAGCGTTAACGACATCAAATGGGATCTTATTAAGATTATCGAACCATATGATGGTATTCTTGCAACCAATGACGGAAGTGAACGAACTGTTCGCCGTCTATTCACTACATACCTAAGTGATCTTAGATACGTGGGTCTAATTAATGACTTTAACATCTTTAGTAATATCCGTGATAACGCTATTACATATGATGTAAGCGTAAAAATGTCACAAGATCGCAGTGATAAGAAACTAAAGATTCATGTAGGTGTGTATCAGAAACGAGCGGCATAGTATGACAGCAACTCGTGTAAACTTAACAGAACGTAACAAAGACTACGCAGTATTTTTGCCTAGTATTAGTACGTTCTATAATAACTTTATCGCAAAGCAACGTGCTTCTGGCAATCATATTTTGCCAGAACGTATGCCAGCAGGTTTTGAAACTGGCATGGAAGGCATGAACTTTCTTAATGAGAAGGATGCTTACTATAGTTATAAGTGGGGGTTATACTCCGCAGGTCATGCTCAACTTAATCTAGATAAAGCTAATGAATCAGACGCAATGGTACAAGGCCGTGATCGTGACAAAACGTTTATGCTTTGTGACAGTGGCGGCTTTCAGATTATTAAAGGTGTTATCCAGTGTGATTGGGATAACTTTAAAACTGATGACAGTTTACGTCAGAAGATCTTAAACTGGTTGGAACACACAGGTGATTACAGTATGATCCTGGATATTCCAACACTAGCGGCGGATCCTACATTTACAGAACGAACAGGTATTTCATCATTCAACGAATGTTTGGACTACACTGACTTTAATGTAAACTGGTTTAAAAAGAACCGCAAATACCAAACAAAGTATCTTAATGTTATGCAAGGGCGCAACTGGGCTGAAGCAGAACACTGGTATGAGAAAATGAAACATCATGATCTCGAAGGCTTTGCGTTTGGTGGTAGTGCTAAGAACGACATCAACATTGTACTACGTACACTTATTAAGATGCGTGATGATCAGCAACTAGAGCGTGGCAAACGTGATGTGCTACACTACTTGGGCATTGGTAGACTAGAATGGGCAGCGGCTTATACAGCAATCCAACGTAGTTTACGTGAGCATGTTAACGAAGATATTAATGTTATGTTTGACTGTGCGAGTCCTTTCTTGGCAACAGCAAATGGTACAATGTATACACAGCACGTTCATAAGTCAGATCGCTTTGGTTATGTTATGGATAAAGCAATGGACAGTAAAGCACTAAGTGGAAGTAAACAAGCATTTCCGTTTGGTAGTCCAATTGGCGAACGTCTTAACTTGGGTGACATTTGTCACTACTCGCCTGGTATGCTTAATAAAGTAGGCAAAGAAGGCAAAACAAGTTGGGATAGTTTTAGTTATATGCTACTAATGTCACACAATGTATACAGTCATATTGAAAGTGTACAACGTGCTAATGCGTTAACTGACATGGTAAACGCAACAGTAAGTACAGACTACAGAAAATGGCGTAAACTTAAACCTAACAGTAAAGATGAAGTGTTTAGTCCATATGTTCCACGTAACATTGTGTACATGACACAGTTTATTGATCAACTGTTCCGCAGTGAGAAACCTATGACAATGCTAGACGAAGCGGCAGGTATGTTAGCTAACTTTAGTGGACAAAAACTACAAACATCAAGTGCTGGTAGTTTTAGTAACTTGTTTGAAGTTGAAGGTGCTGTTTCAGAAGAATCCAATGAGATGTCAGCTGAACAAGAAGCTGACGCAATTGACTTTTTAGAATCAATGGAGAGTACTGTATGAAAATTGTAGTTGTATCTGGTGGATTTGATCCATTACATAGTGGACATATTGCGTACTTTAAGTCAGCTAGAAAACTTGGAGACAAACTTGTAGTTGCTGTGAATTCAGATGATTGGCTTACCCGTAAAAAGGGTAGGCCATTTATGCCTTTTCATGAACGTTGTAATATTATTGAAGAGCTAGGGTGTGTTGATCAAGTTATTGGATTTAATGACGAAGACGACACAGCATGTAACGCAATATTTCAAATGTTATCTACTAAAACAAGAAGTGATACTGTAATCTTTGCCAATGGTGGAGATCGCACTTCAGATAATATTCCAGAAATGATTTATGACGAAGTACAATTTGAATTTGGAGTTGGTGGAGAAGACAAAAAGAATAGTAGTAGTTGGATACTTAAAGAGTGGAGTCAGCCTACAACACAACGTGCTTGGGGTAGTTACACAGTGTTACATAATGGTCCAGGTTGGGCAGTTAAAGAGCTAGCATTTGGTACTGAAACTCCACTAAGTGATCAACGACACTTTATTCGTAGTGAACACTGGCATGTAGTTGAAGGCGATATTCGTATGGATTTAGAGTTTGACAATGGCGACAAATCAAGTATACTATATACATCAGGACAAAGTATCGATATTCCTGTACACACTTGGCACAAAGCAACAAACGTCGGCACCACAACAGCAAAAGTAATTGAAGTGTGGATGGGCGATGAACTTAGTGAAGATGACATTGAAAGAAGAGATTAATGAAAACAATTTATATTATACCGATAGAACCGATTGACCAACGTTATTCTAAGCAATGGTATGATAACATTCCACTTATACTACAAAAAGAGATAGCTGAACGTAATTTAGATTATCATGTAGTAACAATTGATGGCGAGGACTTTAAACCTGATGTGAGAACAGAAGGTGCTTTCCTTGACTTTGGTGCTACTAATGTATATAAGTCAACACAGACTACAGCGGTAAGTAAACTGTTTAGTAACGGTAAAGTTAAGGCAGGCGATAAGTTTCTGATAACTGATGCTTGGAACTTTATCATTACACCTATCAAATACATGAGTGACTTACTGGACATTCCAGTAGAGATACATAGTATTTGGCATGCTGGAGCATATGATCCAAGTGACATACTTGGGTATAAGATGCAACCAGACTGGCCCAATCATGTTGAGAAGAGCTGGTATCATAGTAGTGATTATAATTACTATGCTACAAACTTTCACAAGGACATGTTTTTACGTAACTTAAATATTCCACAAGGTAATTATAATAAAGCTATACGCAGTGGGCAACCACACGAGCTTATTGTTGATAACTTAACACAATATCAAACTACACCTAAAACAAATACAGTTATGTGGCCACATCGCTATAATGATGACAAGCAACCAGAAATTGCTGAAGACTTGTCTAACGACTTTAGAATGGTCATTACACAAAAAATGAACCTTGACAAAGCTGAATATTATGCTAAGATGGGAGGGTGTAAGGCAATTTTTAGTTGTGCGTTACATGAAAACCTAGGCATTAGTGTAATGGAAGCAGTACTAACAGGTGCTATTCCAATCGTGCCGGATCGCTGTAGTTACAGCGAAATGTATCTGCCAGAGTTTAAGTATCCAAGTGAATGGACTAAAGACTATGTAGCATACGTGGAAAATAGACCACAGCTAACAGCCTTTATTCAAGAGAAACTAGACAACTTTGATCAGTATACAAACAAACTAGAAGAACAACGTAACATTCTTATTAAAGATTATCTAAATAGTAGTGTTATGATAGACAACATACTACAATAAACGAAAAGGAACATAGTATATGAACAAGACTTCCGATTTAGTAATTAACAGACTAAAAAAAGACGACAAACGTTATTGGGCAGGCGATAACATTAGTGACTACATCAAAGACGGTGAAAAGGATCTATTGATTGACGAAGCTGCTGTAGCGTTTGAAAGTGTATTAGATACACTTGTAATTGATCGTCATAATGATCCCAATTCAAAAGGTACAGCAAAGCGTTTAGCTAAAATGTATTATAATGAAATAATGGCGGGTCGTTACGAACCTATGCCACCAGCAACAGCCTTTCCAAACGATTCAGCGGATCGATATGAAGGAATGTTGGTAGTACGTAGTGAGCTTAAAAGTATGTGTTCACACCATCATCAGCCAGTGGCAGGTGTAGCGTACATAGGTATTATTGCTGCAGACACACTTATTGGTTTAAGCAAGTACACACGTATTGCTCAATGGTGTGCTAGACGTGGAACACTACAAGAAGAACTAGCTACTGATATTGCTAGGGAAATCATGTCAGCAACTGGTAGTACAGACGTTGGTGTCTATATCCAAGCAACACATGGTTGTTGTGAGAATAGAGGAATAGGCGCACACAGTAGTTTAACACAAACAACTGTACTTAAAGGTAGCTTCCATAATGACCAAGGAACTAAAAAAGAGTTCATGGACAATATTAAACTACAGCAATCATTTGCTCAAGGCAAATAATGAAAACTCCAAAATATAAAAACTTTGGGTCTGAATTGAGTATCCCTGTCAGTGGTTTATCTGACAGGGAGAATCACAAATCAGGATCTGGGGGTGCGCTAAATGCTGGTTATACACCAATTGATGCCCTCGCAGAATTATGTAACAAATTAGGTCACTATGGTCTAAAATATAAAACAGATTTTTACTGGGAAGACTTCCAGTATGGTTCGCAAGGTGGACAAACAATTAGGTTGACATTCCGTTCAAAGGATGTTATGTTAACGGCAAAGATAGGATTAATAAATGATTAAAAAACATTATTACAGTTGGACTGACATTGAACGCATGTGTGTTAGTATTGTTAATCAAATGTACAAGGACAACTGGCGTCCTGATTACATTGTAGGACTTACTCGTGGAGGGAATGTACCTGCTACTATTATTAGTAACATGACAGGCATTCGTTGCGAAGCACTTAAAGTAAGTTTACGTGATGATGACAGTGAAAGCGAAAGTAACTGTTGGATGGCAGAAGATGCTTACGATGGAAAAAACATTCTTATTGTAGACGACATTAACGATACTGGTGCTACATTTAATTGGATTATAGATGATTGGCAAGCAGGATGTTTTCCAAATGATGTCGCTGGTTGGAAATCAGCGTGGGGTCAAAATGTAAGATTTGCTACACTAACAGACAACTTAGCAAGTGAATTTAAAGGGCAGTGTGCGTACACTTGTCATGAAATTAATAAAGCAGAAGAGGATGTGTGGTTAGTTTATCCTTGGGAAAATGTAGGAGAATACTAATGGGTAAAGCAGAAAAAACAGAAGAAGACGCAAGATTAGTTAAAGAGTTTTTAGCTAAAAAAGGTAACAAGATAACTGTGTTACCAGCACACGCAAGAACAGATCCAGATGATATAGTGTATACTTTTAAAGTAGGCAAGCGTGGAAGACCAGCTGCTAAGCCGCCAGCAAAAGACAAATAACATGGCGTTTGAATGGAATAAAATACACAAGTATGAAGATAACTTTGAACGTGAAATTATTGAATCAGTAGATGAATATGTTTTCGAATACTATGGTGTAGAAGAACTAGAAGAACTTACTGACAATCAAGTTTCTGAAATTGAAACATTTGCATCAGAACTAAATGAATACAGTGTTATGCAAATAGGTATAAACAACCTAATGATGCGATATGAAGATGTAAAATACGATCGGGAGAATAATAATGACTAAGAAATATTTTTTACGTGGTAGCAATTATGGCGGCGAAATGACCATTGGCACAGTGACCCCAGAGTTTGTTACTTACTGGCATGAACGTGATCAAGATGAATTACTTGATCATCTTATGGCACTTGAATCTGGAGAAGATGCTGGAGAAGAAGAAGGATTTGATCCTGATAGTCCTGACATTTTACCAGAAGGCGAATACTATAATAGTTGGTATGATATTGAAGATATCCATCACCAAACTGCTTCAAATGGAACAGAAGTTATGGTATTTCCATGTACTACTGGAGAACATGGCGAGCCAAACTATGAGTGGGAAGACCGTATCGATATAGAGCCATATCAGTTGTATGGTAGAGAATGTTATACACAAGAAGAACCAGCAGATGGTGAAGAAGATGACAGTGTACCTGTATTAGTATTTTATAGTTCAGAAAAAGGCGACTTTGGCGGATGGACTCTTGAACTAGCTGATGATGAAGAGTTTAATAAAGACTTGATTACTGTCAGTATTGTGGAAACAGATCATGGCGAAATGATTGAACGATTATGGTATAACAAAACAGAAATTGAGAAAGAATACGATTGGTGCGATAGCCGAGGTAAAGGTTACTATGCTAGTGTATCTTGGTTCAACAAACGTTGGGAAGATCAGCCAATGGCTGAAGATAGCGACGAGTGGAAAGAAGCATGGGAATGGTACCAAGAAGAGCTAGACGAAAAAGAAGAATCAAAATAGTATACGTATAAATAATAACATGAGATATACACAGTTTAAACCAGATAACATTAATGAAGGCGGCAATAGTTCAGGAGTACGTTACAACAGTGAAGTAGGCTTACTACATACGTTTGCTGGAGCAAAAGAATTTGATCCTAATGATGTTGCTGGAAGTTTTGACTTATCAAAATTAGAAAACCCAGAAGCTGTTGTTGCTGGAATACAAAAGTTTTTAGTACCAGATTACAATGAGAAGATTTTTTCTGCTTGGAGAAATATTGGTGAACTGTATCAATCACATATGGCTAGTAAATTGTCTACTATGCCTACTCGCTTTGGTTGGGTAGGTGGTGCTAATGCTGGACCAGTTGCTGATGTAGAATTTATTGATCATGAATGTTCTGGTATTAGTGTTAAAGATGCTGGTGGTATTACACTTAAAAATCTAACTCCAAAATCACTAGGCATTGATGGCGAATACGGTATTGACGTATTTGCGTATCATGCTGAAGAAGATTATATTAAAATGAAGCAAGCAATCTTTAATGATGTTATGGATCTTGCACAGAAAAGTCCAGACACTCGCATTGCGCCAATAACAGACAAATACGCTATTACATATCTATCGCAACAAGATAAATTTTATTGCGAAGGTAAAAACAAAGTAGAACTATCACGCAACGATATTTTAAATTCAGTATCAAAGAATGCCAAATGGCAACGTGTTTTTGGAGATTGGTTCCAAGCTAATTGGTCCACTAAGAAACAGTATGCTGAACCACTATACTTAGATATTGCCAAAACTTTTGAGAAAGTTATTGAAAACTCATTACAAGACAGATCTAAATTAACAACAACACTAGCATTTGAAGACAAATCGTATTTTTATGCTACGCCTAAGAGCTTATTCTTTGTCCCAAGTGTTAATGACTTAGACGATATTTCCATTAAAAATTTAAAATATGGAGCACCAGACGGTACTTCACAAAAGTACCTTGCTGAAATTGGTATGCCAGGTAGTATAGAAAATGCCGCAATTATAATATACATTCGTTATGCTAATGGCATGTTTGAAACTAACCCAACAGTCAGAATACAGAGTTTAAGGAACCCTGAGTTTATTGGCTGGCAAAAACTAGTATAAAAATATCTTGACAATTAAAAGTTATCGTAGTATAGTGTTACTATACAAGGTGTCATAATGACTACAGGACAACAATGCTTAAACCAGTTAATGAAAATCTAGACAGTGTTACAATAACAGATGTGGAAGATCACAAACTGATTAGTAATGATGATCTAAATCGAGATCTTAAAAACTTAAAGAACTTTGATGCTGATGAGAATCGCAATAACTTTTATGGCAATCCTTTCCTATATCACTTTCAATTTAAAAACTTACTAAACTGTAAGCGTGAAAAAGGCAAAACTATTCATGAGCTGTATGCTGATAAACCAGCATGGAAAAAACTTATAGATAGCGCACGTAAGCGTAACAGAGGCGGGCGTACTGCCGCAGGTAATATTTTTGAGTGCTTTAGAATTAATCTTGGTAGTATTGTAATGTTTAAAAGTACAACAGCCAAGTATCTATACAAGAAGTATTCAGTTAAAAGTGTATTAGATCCTACAGCAGGTTGGGGTGGACGTATGCTTGGTGCTTGGGCATTAGGCATTAACTATACTGGCATTGATACAAATACTAATATGAAATCAGCATATGATCGTATGATGAAGTATCTTAGCGGCTATAGTGAATTTAATAATCCACTAATAGAAGAAGAACAATCTGGTAAATTAGAAATGATTTGGCAAAGCGCACTTGATGTAGACTTTAGTAAGTTAGAGTATGACTTTGTGTTAACAAGTCCTCCATATGTTAATCTAGAAATATATGAACACATGGAAGTATGGGATAGTGACGAAGCATTTTATAAAGGATTCTTCATTCCTATCTGGCAAAAGTGTGTTGACAATATACAAGCAGGAGGACATGTGTGCTTTAACATTAGTCCTAAAATGTATGATGATGCTGTCGCAAACGGACTGCCAGTATGTGATGATGAAGAAGACTTAAAGCAACAACTAGGCCAACAAACAGGCAAAAAGAAACAAGACAAAATATACATTTGGAAATGTTGAAAGGAATTAACTTGACAAATAGTGAACCATATCGTAAAATAGATAATAATAATTGGGTTATTACTGTACAAGAACAGGGCGAAACAAAAGAGCTGTTTGTAGAATTTCCTCCTGATGCGCTTAATCAAGTAGGATGGGATGTAGGAGATACTCTTGTATGGCAAGAACTTGACCATGGAGCATGGAGTTTAACAAAGAAGGATGAAGATGAAACTTAGATATAGTGAAGCGTTTTATAGCGTACAAGGCGAAGGTAAGTTTGTAGGAGTACCTAGTGTGTTCTTGCGTACTTTTGGTTGTAACTTTCGTTGTATGAACTTTGGCTTAAAGAACGAGCCAATGCGTGATGTAAAACAAAAAGCAGGCATTATTCATAATGCTGAAGTACAAGGATTACTTGACGCAGGTGTACATGAAACAACTAAAGAGTTTACAGACCTGCCTATTATCCACACAGGTTGCGATACATACGCAAGTATCTATCCAGAGTTTAAACACTTTAATCGACAAGCAACTGTAGATGAAGTAGTTGAACACTTACTTAGTCTATTACCCGAAGGCAAATGGACAATGGACAATGGTCAAGACGTACATTTGATTATGACAGGCGGCGAACCATTGTTAGCATGGCAACGCCTGTATGTAGAACTATTTGAGCATCCACGCATGAAAGATTTAAAAAATGTTACATTTGAAACAAACACTACACAACATCTACACGACGAGTTATTCGAATATCTCAACAATAGCGACAGAATTACAGTCACTTGGAGTTGTTCCCCAAAACTTAGTGTCAGTGGAGAACCTTGGGAAACTGCTATTAAACCTGATGTTGCTAGTGAGTACCAGTGTGTTACTGATAGCGACCTTTATCTTAAGTTTGTTGTGGCTACTGCTGACGACTTTGACGAAGTTACGAGGGCTGTGGAGGCTTACAGAAGTGCCGGGGTGGAATGTCCAGTATATCTTATGCCAATGGGCGGTCGCAGTGAAGAATATTCCCTCAACGTTAAAGACGTGGCTGAAGCGTGTATGGAAAGAGGATGGAGATTCACACCCAGACTACACATATCACTCTTCGGAAATGCCTGGGGAACTTAAACAAAACGAACAGTTACGTAGGGCAATGGAAGCACCAATTAATTATGAGAAGATACGTAAAGAACTATAATGATCGACGAGATATATAAATTCTGGAATATAACACCTGAGTATATCTTTAGTGACGAGTTTACAGGGTACGAAGACTTGTATCCTGAATTCGACAAACACACAAAAGAAACTTATGAACGTGATCCAGACGGTACCATAAATGCCGTCTTTGCTCTGTATCGTACAAGAGGTATTGTTCCTATTATATACTATACTGAGACAGGACTAAAGACTGCTATACGTGAATTCTGTAATAAGTCATACAACAATGTCCAAGGAGATAGATTAGGGTTAGGCAATAATGCTGGACAAACTATCAATCGCTTTATCTTTACAAACATGCAAACAGCAGAGCCCAAGGGTCGTGGAAGTAACAGTCTTAAAGATAGGTTTTTTGATGATGCTAAACTAAAACGTGCTATACGTATTTGTTTTGAGTTTAGAGAAGGCAACAAGTTGTGTTATCCTACAGCAATGCGCAGAAGTCTAGAGCTAGTTACTGGAGAAAATGTAACTAACTTTAAAGCACAAAACGCCAAAAGTATTGTTGAGCGTCTGTGTCCAGTTATATGGGGTAATGTATACGACTATAGTTGTGGTTATGGCGGACGTTTACTTGGTATTACTAGCAGTAACATGCGGTATAAGTATATTGGTACAGACCCAAACACAGAAACATATCAATATTTAAATTACTTAAACAGTATAATTGGCGGTAACGCAGAGATACATTGCCAAACATCACAGGACTTTCAACCAGAAGATATAGACTTAGCATTTAGTAGTCCTCCTTACTTTAACTTAGAAAAGTACAGTGATGAGCCTACACAGTGTATGGTACAATTTAATACACTGGACGAATGGTTTGATGGATATACTGTTCCTACTATGGAAAATATATACCGTGGATTAAATAATGATGGTATTTTTGCTACTAACATAGCAGATTACAAAACTACAAAAGATGAATTCAAAGTTGTAGATAGATGGATACAAACCGCAGAGAAGGTTGGGTTCAAACATACAGAAACAATTAAGATGATGCTTAACACACGGCCTGGTGTTGGCAATGATAAACTAGCAGGTCGAGAAAAGTGGGAAGGCGTATACGTCTTCACCAAATAAAAAGGTTAATAAATGAACAACTATATTTTTACAAGCGAAAGTGTAAGTGACGGTCATCCAGATAAAGTAGCAGATCAGATATCTGATGCCCTGGTGGATGCTGGACTAGCTAATGGCGACGAGACAACTCGTGTTGCTGTTGAAACACTTGTAACCACTAACCATGTAACGGTAGCGGGTGAAGTAAAGAACTTTAATGTAAACAACGTAAAAGAGATTATACGTGACAAAGTTAAAGAAATCGGATACGAACAAGACGGGTTCCATTGGGACAACTTAAACATCTACAATGAGATACACGCACAAAGTGGAGACATTGCTCTAGGCACAGACGACTTTGGAGCAGGAGATCAAGGACTAATGTTTGGCTATGCTTGTAATCATACAGACAGTATGATGCCAGCACCTATTCATTACAGTCACGAGATCTTAAAGAACTTGAAAAGCAAGCGTGGTAATATACTAGGACCAGATGCTAAGAGTCAAGTAAGTGTAGAGTACTATGGTGCTAGACGTGACGGTGTAATCAAACGCATTGATCAAGTCGTGATAAGTACTCAGCACACAGAAGGCAATGTACAAGAGGCTCGACACCTTTGTAAACTTGCCGCAATGGAAGAATTAGGAGATTTAGTCGATGAAAGAACTACATGGCATCTTAACCCTACTGGAAATTTCGTTATTGGCGGTCCTGACGGTGATGCTGGTGTTACTGGGCGAAAAATTATTGTTGATACTTATGGGGGTTTTGCTCCTCATGGTGGCGGTGCGTTTAGTGGCAAAGACCCAACAAAAGTCGACAGAAGTGCAGCCTACATGGCCAGATGGCTTGCGAAGAATGTAGTAGCAGACAGCATGGCAGACTGGTGTAATATCCAGTTATCTTATGCTATTGGTGTAAAAGAACCTACAAGCATTTATGTTGACAGTAATGGACACAATGCTAGTATTGCTAACTTTATTGAGCGTGAAATTGACTTAACCCCAAAAGGAATCATTGACAGATTTGATTTATTCAACTATACTAACTATAGCGAAAACTGCACATACGGACACTTTGGAAACAAAGATGTACCATGGGAAAGGATTGGATGGAATGCTTAATAAACTAAAAAACGTTTTTTCCAAAAGTAAAGAAGTAACAAAAGAGACTGCTATTGGTCCTTGGGTTAAAGTTATTGAAGTACATTTTGATAAAGAGAACCCAACACAAGGTTACTTTGAACTAGATTGGAACGAAGATTTTGTAGGACTGCTAGGAGAAGCTGGCTATGCTGGTGAGACACCTGAAAAAATTGTTGACTTATGGTTTAACGATTTGTGCCGCAGTGTCGCACTAGACGCTACTGGCGAAGACTAGAGCTATGACGCCAATAGAGATATTCGAATATAAAAAGAACTGGCAACGTGGAACGTGCTACAGTGTACGTCTACATTCTGATCTCAGAGATCGTGGAAAAGAATGGTGCAAGGTTCAATTACTGTCGACACAATGGGACTTTAAAAAATACACTGATAACTATGAGGACACTTATATGTTTGAATATAAACAAGATGCGGATAACTTTTCCACACAATGGCCGGAGTTTACTAACCAATGAAAGTTAAAATTGGAAAATATCCTACTCATAGGTTCTATCACAACTGGTTATACAACTGGTTTGGTTATAGTCAACAGCAACGAACAAGTATAAAGATTCACAAGTATGATACCTGGAGCATGGATAATACTCTTGCTCCTATTATCCTACCTATGCTAGTACAACTAAACGCTACAAAAATTGGCGCTCCGATAGTAGATATGAAGGACGTTCCTAAAGAACTACGTGCTACTAAAAAAGAACTATCTGTATACAGTAAAGGCGGTGAGACTGATCCAAAACATTTCGAACGTTGGGATTGGATCTTAGATGAAATGATCTGGGCATTTGAACAAAAGTGTCGTGATGATTGGATGGAAAATTACGATTACAACAAGTGGGATAGCGAAGGAGTTAAGGCACATCAAGACCGTATGTCAAACGGATTTAAACTATTTGGAAAGTATTACGAAAATTTATGGACGTAACTTACAATGCTTGTTATGGTTTCTATAGAAGTTAGGTGATTGTTTAGTAGTATGTCCACATTTAGTACAAGTAACAAGTTTAGGATCTTTGTCAGTAAGGCGATTAGGATTATGCTTACAGCGATCCATATGCCAACGATTCATATTCTTATAGTCACCAGTTTTGTCGCAATGTGGGCAAGTAAGCGTAGTAGTATCCTGTAGACGATTACGCATATTGGCAATGTGTTCCTCAGATTTAGGAACACCTGCATGAGCAAGTCGTATTTTGTCTTTAGTTTCGCTACTATGTGTCTTTCCAGTCATTGTGCCTCTACCTTGCATAGTGCGTTTGAAACTTGCTACTCTGTTAACAATATGCTCTTCAGACATAGGACCAGTAGGAAGGAACATGCCGTTGATATTCTTGTTTAACCATTTATCGCTTTTAAGTACGTTCAACTTCTCAAGGGCTTTACGCTCATGAAGTTTACACTTATTATCATCATTGAACACTGTGCGAACTTGTATAATATCAGGTTCTCCGTGTTCTTTACGAAACGCTTTAACGTGTTTAGAGGAAGTGAAATATGTATTCCATAAATCGTCAGGTGAGCAATCTTTTGCCCAGCGAGCACCGTAGTAAAACTTATCGTGTTTGCTCCATCCTATTAGATATGTGTAAGCCATTGACAATCTCCTTTAACCGTGTTATAGTTATTTATCATTTGCGTAAGAAAATTTGTGGGACTAATAGTTCCAGCCAAAACTACACATATAATTTATGGGATTAAAGATATGAATGAACAACAAAAAACCGACATTCAACAACAACTTAAACAAGGAGAAGTTGTTATTGAGTTTACTAAGATAAACGGCGACTATCGCAAGATGACATGTACACTTAGTAAAGATATTATTCCAAAAGCAACTAAGAAAGATCCGCTTACTGAAGAAAAAGTACGTAAGATTAATCCAGAAGTATGTGTTGTATATGATACCAATGCCAATGGCTGGCGCAGTTTTCGATGGGATACTTTAATTGATGCGTTGCCGGCAGAAGAAGATAGTTTAGATTTTGATGTACAAGATTAAAATAGTGCTTGACAAACTACAAAATTTGTTTAATAATACACAAGAACAATAACAACAAGGACGATACCGATGCCGATGATGTATAAGCAGCCTGTTTGCAGCAGGCGGTATGACAGGTACAGTGCATATATGTTTCGTGACAAAAATGAAATGGATATGCGATTCAATCCAAGAAACTTGTTGTTAGAATTTTTACAGTATGATGCTGTAAACTGGTTTGTTGAAAACGGTATTCCCCTAAGTGTTGAAACACACGAAGTACCTAAAACTATGGAGATGCAAGCCGATTTATTTGCTTCGTTTACAGCAGAGCAGCATAACCAGTGGCGTGAGAAAAAAATCATTGACAAACTGCAAAATTCGTATAATAATAAACAAGACAAAACAGATTATCCATTTTAAGGACACAATATGACTTATATCCTAGTAGACTCGCTTAACATGTTTTATCGTGCACGTCACGTAGTACGTGGCGATGACATTGAAACTAAAATTGGCATGGCATATCACATTATGTTTAGTGCTATCAACAAAGCATGGCGTGACTTTGACGGTACACATGTTGTATTTTGTTTTGAAGGACGTAGCTGGCGTAAGGATCATTATATTCCATATAAAGATAATCGTAAAGTAGCTCGAGATGCTCTTACTCCACGTGAGCAAGAAGAGGACCAAAAGTTCTTTGCGGCATTTGATGAGCTTAAAGGCTTTATTGAAAAACGTTCTAATTGTACAGTATTACAACATAAGCAATGTGAAGCAGATGACTTCATTGCACGTTGGATACAGAATCATCCTGATGATAAGCATGTTATTATTAGTAGTGACAGTGACTTTTATCAGCTAATTAATGAGAATGTAACACAGTATAATGGTATTACTAATCAACATATTTGTTTAGACGGTGTTTATAATGACCGTGGTAAGCCTGTTATGGACAAGACGACTAAAGAGCAAAAGCAAATTGGCGACCCTTCATGGATACTATTTGAGAAGTGTATACGTGGCGACACAAGTGATAATGTGTTTAGTGCGTATCCTGGTGCTCGTAAGAAAGGTACTAAGAACAAGATTGGATTACTGGAAGCATTTGCTGATAAAAACGACAAAGGCTTTAACTGGAATAACTTTATGTTACAAAAGTGGGTAGACCATGAAGGTGTAGAGCATCGTGTACTAGATGATTATCAACGTAATATGGAATTAATTGACTTAACAGCACAGCCTGTAGGTATTAAAGAAGCACTTGATGAAACAATTGTTGAGCAAGTACAAAAAGATCCTAAAGCACAAGTAGGTATACACTTTATGAAGTTCTGTGGCAAGCATGACTTACAACGTGTAAGTCAACAAGCAGAAGCACATTCAGAATATCTGAATGCGTCCTACTAAGACTAAAGTAGCAGTGTTTCCACTTAGTGGAGATGCTGATCATTTTGATGTATGGTTAGAAAGTGAAGTAGGGTTGTGGATACAACTCAACGGAACAAACATAACCTATCATATGGAAGTAGATACAGACAATGCCAATTTTACCTCGATAATTGAGGCTGAATTAGATACTGAAACATATATAAAATATAGATTAATGTGGCCAGAAAATGAAATACAAAGCAAAGACAGTAATAGAAAATAAATTTTGGATTGTAGAATCCAAAGGCAGTAAAGTTGGAACACTAAAAAGTTCTAATGATGGCTACGTATTTTATAATAATATAAATAGTACAGAGACACTATACGCAGATATGTCTAGTTTCACAGTAGAAGAAAAGAAAACTAGAACCTACATTAACGACACTGTTTATGGATACTCTGCTAATACCGAACAAGCGCACGATATTTCACTACAAGATACAGTGCCTATTTTTAAGAAGACAGCCACAAGTACACAACATTTTGCGGCTGGTTACTATGGGATTAAGTTCCCACGTCTTGGATGGAGCGATGCTTTTTGTCCTAGACTAAAGACATTAGACACATACCAATTTATTGGTCCGTTTAAGTCACAAACAGACGTCAACATGGCGATAAAAAGGAAAGCACAGGAGAATGAAATATCTAATAGCACTTAGCGCATGGTTACTATTGGTATTCACAGTAAGCAGTGCAAGTACACAAGAACCAAATAATATGAAAACATTTATTACAAAACAGCCCTGTGCGCCAGTTGCAGATATGTTAAGAACACCAGCAAAGTATGGTGAAAGAATGTTGTTTACTGGAGAAGGAGTACAATTTAGTGCGGAAGATGGACGCCCATATAACGGCGGTGCTTTTTTCTTTACAAATCAAGATACAGGAACATGGACATTAATTAGTGTATATGGTGATGGTATTGCTTGTTTAGTAGCAAATGGAAAAAACTTCGAACCATATGTAGGCAAACAACCTTATGCTCCAAAGGATAATCTTTAATGTGGGCATTAGTTTTTATATACTTCTATGACAGAACTCCTTATATTGAACCTATTACATTACACACAAGTATGGTAGAATGTTTCCATGCTAGAGAGGCATTAGCAGGCGAAGTAGGTAAAGGCGACGGTCATTTCAAAGCAGGACAACAGGCAATTTGTATTAACCTAATTGACGAAGAAGACGAAGAGCTATAATTTAGTGCTACTTTAATAAATACTATTAACATAGTATAAAAAGGAAGCAACATGGCTAGACCCAAACCAACAATTTTAATGGAGTTTACTGATCCTAAATCATTTCGCAGTGAACAGTTACTAGCCGCTGAAGCAATCTACGCAGTATTTCATGAGAATAAGCCTATTAATCTACGCAGTCTAAATAGCTTAACAAACTATCCAGGCCCTAAGTATAAAAAAGTTAGCTTTAGTAACAGTGGTCATGCGTTTAATTTGGCGGAAAGACTCAACAAGTTATTTAAAACAACTGGATTTACAGTTGTTAAACTTACAGATGGAACAGTAGTTAAAGAGGATGATGACACCGGATTTTTATAAGCAAGTACTAGCACATGCTAAAACTATGCAATATGGTGAACGATTCAATCTACGAAACATTTTCAAAAACTACCGCAATGGTAAAGGCCTCAGCTTAACTAAGTTTGGGGTCGTTGTCTTGATGGATATGGGGGTAGAAGCTGAAAGGTTTATACTCAAAGAGCCAGCAGTGTTTACTGCCAAGCTCAGAACATTACTGGATAGATATAACCAGTATCCTTATTATATTACTAGACATGAATTAATTTTATATGGAAGTGAAGATCGTATGTTGTATAAATTATACGGTCATGATTTAGACGCTTGGGTAGAACATATGGAAGCAAACTTAGATTAAAGTGGGGCTGATTTCCTATACAGGTTTTCAGCCAAGTAGGGTTAATTACTTACGGTTCCAAATTCCCCATAAGACCCATATTGCGATCAGACCCATAACGCCCTGAGCACCTAGAGATGCTAACATTGCACTTACGTTGTCTACTACAGATAGTCCTGATGGCATGAATGGCATATTGCCCATACCTAGTACTTCTGCGATGATCACTAGAGCCGCTAAACTAACACCAACTTCTGCTAATGCGCCTGCCCACTCTTTTACTTTGTTCAAAATATCCATGATACTTCTCCCTTTCTCTTTCGTTGTACAAAAAGCGATATTCTGCTTTCTGTACTACTACTTATCTGATTTCAGCAAAAAAAGTGAAAAAAAGTGCCTTTTAGGGCTTGACACCAAGACGTATTGGTGCTATAGTATATGTATAAGTTAAGCAAACAGGAGTTACACATGTTTAGAATCCCTTCATTTTACAAAGATACAGTAGACTTTAAAACTGCTTGGAACACAATTACTAACTTTGGTCGTGGCGATGCTCTTGAAGGTATGAACGCTATGAACCGTGTTTGGGAAGAGCATTGTGCTAGTGGTGAAGAAGATGATACGTTTTTTGAGAACTACGAATATGAAGTAAATGCTTACAATGCTGTATTTTCAAATATGAATAAACTTTTTGCTTGACACCGTCCGCCAATGTCTATATACTGTAGACATAACATCCAACCAGGAGATATAAAATGGATTTACAAACACGCACCGTAAAACTTTCAGAACTTCAAAAGTATGTAAAGCATCACTTTCGTACTAAACGTCCTATGATGGTCTGGGGACCACCAGGTATTGGCAAGTCTGAAACGTTTCAACAGATTACAGATTCCTATATTGCTGAAGGCAAAAAAGCCAAGCTAATTGATGCTCGCTTGTCACTATGGGATCCAACCGACCTTAAAGGTTATCCTTACTACAATAAGGAAACTAACCGGATGAGCTTTAGCTCTCCAGATGAACTTCCTACAGAAGCTGAAGCCGCAGAGTACGATATTATTGTACTGTTCCTAGACGAACTTAACGGTGCCGCTCCTGCTACACAGGCTGCTGCTTACCAGTTGATCCTTAACCGTGCTATTGGCAAATACAAACTACCAGACAATGTAGTTATTGCCGCCGCAGGTAACCGTGAGACTGACAAGGGTGTTACATATCGTATGCCTAAGCCGCTTGCTAACCGCTTCCTACACTATGAAGTACGTGTTGACTTTCAAGACTGGTTTGACTGGGCTATTAAAAACAACCAGCATCCTGACGTAATTGGTTATGTTACTACGTTTAAAGACGACTTGTATAACTTTGATGCTAGCAGTGCTGAACGTTCGTTTGCTACACCACGTACTTGGGCGTTTATCTCAGATACTATTGAGGATGTAGAAGGATTTAATGAAGAAGAAGTAACTGATATGGTTGCCGCTGGTATTGGTGAAGGACTTGCTCTCAAGTTTAAAGCACACCGCCAAGTTGCCGCTCAGTTGCCTAACCCTACAGACATTCTGGACGGTAAGGTCAAAGAACTGAAAACAGATAACATTAGTGCCAAGTATTCACTTACTACTGCGCTATGTTACGAGCTTAAAGATAGCTTTGATAATAAAAAGGACGAAATGACACGTTTTGATAACTTCCTTGAGTTTGTACAAAACAACTTTGAAGCAGAAATGGTTGTTATGGCATGTACAATTGCGCTAGGCAAGTATGCTATTCGTCCAAAGTTTAATCAGCTAAAGAACTGGAAAGGCTTTATTGCCAAGTACGGTACGCTGATTGAAATGGCGTAACACAGTTACGTCACTCCTGGTGAAGTAGGGTGTCGGCGGGCGCCCTACTTCTTTCTTAAATAATTAAACTTAGTGCTTGACATACAGTATATTATCGTTTATAGTGTATGTATAACAACCGGAGAATACTATGCAAACTTTTAAATCAGCAAAAGAAAAACTAGTAACAGCTCGTGTAAAAATGCTGTTTAAGCAGCCATTTTTTGGTAACATTGCCTGTCGTCTACAGTTAGTAGAAGTAGAACCAGACGGCTGGTGTACTACTGCCGCTGTTGATGGGCGTAACTTTTACTATAACGCAGAGTTTGTTAACAAGTTAGATTTAGATGAAACAGTATTCCTAGTTGGACATGAAGTTGGACACTGTGTATATGAACACTTTCTCCGCAGAGGTGATCGTGATCCTCAAATCTGGAACATGGCTGGCGATTATAAAATTAATGCGATGCTAGTACGTGAAAAGATTGGACGTTTAATTGATAAAGTTAAACCACTTTATGACAAAAAATATGAGTCAGACGAGTGGTGGACTGAAAATGTATATGACCAATTAAAGAAAGACGGTGTTGCTCCACAACAAACACTAGATATTCACTTGGATATCGAAGGTGATGGAGACAATGGTACTAGTGGTAACGGCACTAAAGACGGTAAAAGCAAACCTACTATCACTAAAGATGACGCAAAGGCTATCGCAGATGAACTTAAAAATGCTGTAATACAAGCGGCGCAAAGTGTAGGTGCTGGTAATGTACCAGGCGATATACGCCGTATGATTGGCGAACTTACAGAGCCTAAAATGGACTGGCGTCAAATGATCCGTGTTACACTGGAGAGCAACCTTACTAGCGACTTTACTTTTATGACACCTAACCGCAAGAGCCAGTTTAACAATGTAGTGCTACCTGGCATGTTAAAAGATCAACAGATCGATATTGCTATTGCGCTAGACGTTAGTGGATCAATTAGCGATACTGATACTCGTGACTTCCTAAGTGAAGTACAAGGTATCATGGATCAGTTTCAAAGCTATAAGATTCGTATCTGGTGCTTTGATACAGAAGTTAGCGGTTACGATGAGTTTACAGATGACGATGGACGTTCGATTACAGAGTTCGAAATGACTGGTGGTGGCGGTACTAAATTTATGCCTAACTGGGACTTTATGAAGGCACGTGGTATTGAGCCAGATCAGTTTATTATGTTTACAGATGGTGAACCTTGGAAAAGTTGGGGAGATCCAGACTATTGCGATACAATGTTCCTTATTAAAAACCCATGGAGCAAACCTGTTGCGCCATTTGGACAAAGTGTTTACTATGAAGCACAATCACAAAAACAGGCAGCATAAATAATAATGAAGATAATAAAACAAAAATATGCCTTGAGCGAACAAGACATGATGATGTTAGATACACGTATAATTTCAGCTATGATGAAACATCGGTACGTTGTAGAGTTTGATGATACTCCTGACATTGACAGTTTAGATTTTAATGGTTGCCAAGGTTTCTATCATATAAAAAGTTTAAAGAGTAAATTGTATCAGTTTTGGTTTGAAAAACCCACTGATGGTGAAGCATTTTACTCTACCATAATTGCGTATAAGATGAGCATGTCTTCTGACAATGATAAATAAATGCGTATATAATAAAGTAAGTCAATATAGGAGAATAATATGACTAATGAAAACCAAACAGCTGAAGAGCCAATCACAACAGATGGTGCGACACCTGAACTACCAGAAGTAGAACAAGCAGAACCAGTAACACTGGGCGTTGCTGATCTACAAAATGCGGCGCAAGTAATTGACGTTGCTGTATCACGTGGCGCATTTCGTGCGGCAGAAGCGGCACAGGTTGGAACAGTATTCAACCGTCTTGCGGCATTTATCCAAAGTGTCCAAGAACAACAAGGTGACGGAGAATCAGCTGAAGCTGATGCTGCTGCTCCAACAACGGAAGCACAGTAAGGAGGCATCCCAATGGCGAAGAATATGAAACATATAGGAAAAATTGCTAATACTGGACTAAAGTGTGTTGTAGTTTTCCGTGAAATCTACGATGAAAGAGGAAATGTCATTGATGACAAAAACTGTCTTATTGTAGAAACTGAACGTCTTCCAGATATGGAACACGATGATGTAGTACGAGTAGTACAATCACCTGAAGCACAAGATGCAATTGAATTTTATCAAATTGCGCATCGTAGTTTGTTTAGTGATGGTGAAAATATGCTTAAACGACTTCATGATAAAGGTTACTTGAAAAAGTATCCAACAGATCAAATTAACATGACACCAAATAATCATACTAGTGTCAAGTTAAGTGATATCAATCATATCGTTCGTAAGCAATCATCTGGTATGAGTGAACGTGATATTGCTAATTCAATGGTAGATGATACTGACTCTCCGCCACGGACGCAAACCACATTTGATCCAACACAAACTATTGACCAAGCGGTTAATACTAGTGAGCAAGTATTGGACGAAACATCTATTGCCAAAAATTTATTAAGCCAAGCTGATACTTTTTTAGCAGAAGCAGAACGTCTTAGAGATGAAGCATACGATATGGCTCCTGACTTAAAGCCAAAGCGTGGGCGTCCTAAGAAGGCAACTGTTAGTGCCAATACGTAAAAAGGATCGCACTTTTCAGAATATAATACGTGATGTTGACATTGGTAATGTTCCACTAGACTACATTGAACGTCTTATACTAGTATTGGAAAACGGAGATAGAGTTATCTTCGAAGGTGAAGATATTAGAGACATTGAAGAGGATAACATAATCCTTTTCATTTTAGCTGCTGTAGATGATTTGGCTGAAGATTACCAAAGCCCAGTTCAAGATTTAGAAATAGTCATTGACTATAATAAACTAGAAGCTGAAGTACGTGGTCTTACAGAAAAATTATTAAACAAGGAAAAAGATGATGATCCGAGCGATACTAGCGTGTGATGAAAATTGGGGCATCGGTAAATCCGGTGCCCTTCCTTGGCCACACAACCCTGCTGACCTAAAATGGTTTAAAGCATCAACATTAAATCATACTATAGTAATGGGCAAGGCAACATGGGATAGTTTACCCGTCAAGCCGTTGTCCAATCGTGTCAATGTTGTTGTTTCTAGTTCTGATATACTTGCTAAGGTTGATGTATTATCAATCAGTGACTTACGCCGCCGTCTATCGTCGATGGATGCTGAACAAGATGTATGGATTATTGGTGGTGCTAGATTGATTGAAGGTATGATGGACTATATTGACGAGTTCCATTTAAGCCAAATCAAAGGCAATTACAATTGTGACACATTTTTACCAAGTACACTGATTCAAGAAAACTATAGTCTAACATCAAGTCAATTTCAAGGCGATGTTTATGTTGATGTATGGAGTAAACGTTGAAGATATTAATATTTGGATTGCCTGGTAGTGGCAAAAGTACACTGGCAAAACCTTTCGCAGAGCTAATTGGCGGTGTACACATAAATGCTGACGCAGTTAGAACACAATATAACGACTGGGACTTTAGTCTTGAAGGTCGAAACAGACAAGCATCAAGAATAAAATACTTGGCAGATGGTGTAGTTATGGCAGGTAAGATTGCTGTTGCTGACTTTGTTTGTCCAACACACCTTACACGTATGGAGTTTAATCCTGACTACACAGTGTGGATGGATACTATTTCTCGAGGTAGATTTGAAGATACGAATGATATGTTTGAAACACCTGAGCTTGTAGACTACCATGTTGAGAAATGGTTTGACAACGCACATGAACAACTAATGCCAGTAGTACAGCGTTGGATGAGTATTAATAATAAGAAAGAATAAAGAGTGAATAGAACACTTCAAGATGGTACTATAGTACCTGCTATAGACATGGCAGTAGAACTTAAAGTAGTTACAAAATGTCCAACTAAATGGCGTCTAATAGACGAAGAAACAGGAGTTGAGTACCGAGGAAAACTTCCACAAGATGGTGGGTTACACTGGCAAAGGATAGAAGATTAATGTACCAATATTTAGAAGCACTACAATGTATTATGGATGACGGAGAAGATGTCAATGACCGTACTGGCGTTGGCACTCGTACTATTTTTGGATACCAGATGCGGGTTCCATTATCTTACAGTAATTTTCCAGCCGTAACAACAAAGAAACTAGCATGGAAGAGTGTAGTAGGAGAGCTGTTATGGTTCTTAGAAGGCAATACAGATGAACGTAGATTAGCAGAGATCACATTTGAGAAAGATCGAGAACAACTGTCGGATAAGAATACCATCTGGACTGCCAACGCTAACAAACAAGCAAAAGAATTAGGCTATGTAAAAGATGACGATCAAGACTATAAAGTTCTTGGTCCAGTATATGGACATCAATGGCGTAACTTCGACGGAGAGTATTGGGTTAGTACACCACACCTTAAAGGTACAGATCAGATTAGCTGGATCATTAATGAGATTAAAACTAATCCAGATAGTAGACGTATTATACTAAGTGCTTGGAACCCTAATCAACTTGATAAAATGACGTTGCCTCCTTGTCATACACTGGCACAGTTTAGGGTAATGAACGGCAAACTAAGTTGTCAATTGTATCAGCGTAGTGCTGACATGTTCTTGGGAGTGCCGTTTAACATTGCTAGTTATAGTTTGCTTACTCACATGCTAGCGCAAATATGTGATTTAGAAGTAGGTACATTTATATGGACTGGCGGCGATTGCCACATATACAATAACCACATGGAGCAAGTAAAGCAACAACTAGAACGTACACCTGCGGATGGTCCTATACTAGAGATGCCAGAGTTCAGTACACTAGAAGAATTACTAGCTACTAAACCAAGTGATTATAATCTTGTAGGATATGATCCAATGCCAACTATTAAAGCACCAATGGCGGTATAATGAACCATAAAATTCTTTATAAATTAGAAGAGCTAATACATACTAGTCCACAATTATTGCGACAACGATTAACATTAAAGCAAGCCATACAAGGTACGTTTGATGTAGAAATTGACGATGTAGACTATGACACCATTGGTGAACTAGTAGACAGAATTGATGATAAGGTACTAAGTCATTACTTTTGCAATGTATGGCAAAGTGAAATGAAAAAATACAAGTACAGTGGGCTTACATTAATTGACGAAGTAAACAAATTAAAGCCTAGAGCAGTGTTAGATATTGGGTGTGGATATCACGAGTTTAAAGGCAAAATAGATAATTTAGTAGGCATTGATCCGTATAACGATAAATCAGATGTAAAAGTAAAATTACTAGATTATAGACCATCTCAAAAGTTTGATGCAACACTAGCACTGGGTAGTATTAATTTTGGTAGTACTGATAAAATATTTGCAGAACTAGAACATGCTGTTAGTTTGTGCAATCCTGGTGCTGTTATGTTTTTTAGAGTTAATCCAGGCTTACCACATGAAGCAGACGAAAGTAATTGGATTAGCTTTTATCCATGGGATAGTAACTTTGTTGTTAACTGTGCTAGTCAGCTTAACGTTGACATATTAGATTTAAGAACAGATTCACACAAGAACAGAATGTATTTTGTGTGGCGGACTAAATAAGTATACAATATTGCTAACGCTCTGATCAAAAAGAAGTTCAGTAATATAACCCCCAATATTTTTAATTTAAGGAGCAGCTAGATTCTAGCTGTTGTATTTCTATGGACTATTACATTGTTGTATTATTATTAGGTGTGTTTTACGGATTTTTCGTAGGGCTCGTTCCTGTGGCTGGTGCTACAACTGGACTGATTGCAGTTTACAGTTTTGTAGGCTACTTTGAAGATCCTTACATGCTAGTTGTGTTTACTACAGCCATTGTAGTTACTAGCAGTATAGGAGATACATTTTGCGGTGTTGTTATGAATATACCAGGAGCAGGCGGTGCCGCCGCTACTATGGTAGATGGATTTCCAATGTCAAGAAGAGGTGAAGCCGCTAGAGCACTTAGTGCTGCAATTAGTACAAGTTGGATAAACGGATTAATATGGGGCTTGGCTGTGTTCTTGTTTCTGCCTTACTATACTAAAATTGTACTGTATTTTGGTACAGCAGAAATGTTTTCGTTCTTGATATTTGCTATGACTTGTGTTATATTTGTTAGTAGTAAGTATTGGTTCCGTGGCGCTGTAGCATTAGTTGCTGGCGTTGCTGTTGGGCATATTGGTATGGATCCAAATACTGCTAGTGTACGTTGGACTATGGATTGGGAATATCTTGGAGCAGGTGTACAAATAATACCATTAATGGCAGGAGTGTTAGCATTTCCAGAACTAGTAAGTGCATATCGTATGCGAGCAGAAAAGATAAAATTAACTAATGGTGTTATTGTTGAACAACTAATACAAGGTGTTCGAGACACTTGGCGTTATAAGTGGGATGGATTACGTGGAGGTCTAATAGGAGGCTTTATCGGACTAGTACCAGGCATAGGCGGAGCAATTGCTGATTGGTTTGCATATAGCCAAACTGTTGCACTTGGAAAACGTGATGGAGAAAATGTTGGACAAGGTCATGTTAGAGGAGTAATAGGTTGTGAAGGTGCAAACAATGCACAAAAGGCAACCAGTTATGTTCCTACAGTGTTGTTTGGTATCCCTGGCGCACCATTTGAAGTTATAGTAATGGGACTGTTGATGTATGTTGGACTTGAGCTAGGTACACCAAGTGTACTAGAAGATCAAAGATTTTTTGATGTACTACTCAGTAGTTACTTGTGGAGTTTGTTACTCATACTGCCTATTAGTTATGGGTTTATCAAGTATGCAGTGTATATAACAAACCTTCCGTTTAAGTATTACTTCTGGCCTATACTAGCAAGTTTAGTTTGGGCTAGTACACAGTACACAGGCATGATAGATGATTATGCTATGTTAGCTATTTGTTGTGTTGTAGGCATGGCAATGAAGTATCTGAAGTTCAGTAGAGTGAGCTTCTTGATTGGTTTTATTCTTAGTGCTAGATTAGAATCAAGTTGGGTACAGTTTGATACATTTGGTTATGGGTGGCAAGATTTGCTACTAAAACCACTACCAGCTGTATTCATAACCCTAGCAATTGCAGCCGCAATTTGGGGAATATTTTTTAATAAAGCACGTATTGATTTTGTATAGGAGATGAAAATGAAAATCAGAAATTTAGTATTAGGCGCAGTTGCGTCACTGGCAATCGCTACAGTAGCATTTGCTGAAATCACAATGGTAGTACCACAGAAGCCTGGTCAAGGCACAACTGTATGGGCAGAGATTGTAAAGAAAGAACTTGAAAAACACTTAGGTGAAAAAATTACATTACGATTAATTCCAGGTGCTCGTGACATTCCAGGATTTAATGAGTATCATAATAATTTACGCTTTGATGAGAATACTATTATGGTATCACACGGTGGTAACGGTGTTAGTTTCTTACAAGAGGATGTAGCTTATGATTACGCAGAGTATGAATCAATTGCACTTATGAACTTAAATATTATCGCAGGTAAACGTATTGGCGATGACATGAGTAAGCCACGTTTTCCAGCAGGTTCAGGAATGGTGCCAGAAGCATTTGCTATGACACTTATGTTATGCGGACCAGACAAGAGTGTAGACGAATATATTCAATGCTTTAAAGAAAATGTAGTATGGGTTAAAGGCATGAGTGGTAGTGAAAGACGTTTAGCATTTAAACGTGGAGATCTAAACGGTACTCGTGAGAACCCAGCAACATATCAAAAACACGTAGAGCCAGATGAAAATGCAGAGTTATGGTTCCATCATGGTCTACTTGATCCAGCAACTGGAACACACAGTGACGATACAAACTACCCAGCAGGATATCAAGTAGAACAATTATTTGAAGCACGTTGGGGTGTAGCACCAAGTGGAGAGTTTTATGATGCGTATGTACTTGTAAAAAGTTTCCGTGACGGTTTACAAAAAGCAATTTGGATTAACAAAGGCAATCCAGAACTTCGTGATCGTTTACGTGCGGCAATGACAGCATTAGATAATGATCCTAAAAGTATGGCTGCTATTGAAGCAAAGAACGGCAATTACGAATGGTTTATTGGAGAACAAGGTGACCAAATGCGTGACACATTGATGGGCTTTATTACTGAAGATGCTCTCAAGAACTTAGTTAAGTTTAACAGTGAAGCACTAGGACTTAAAAGTATCTATAAAGCAGATTTGGTTAAGTAATGAACAGCAATTGGGACAAATTGAAGCCTCGTACAAGCTATCATTATGACTCATTTAAAATGGACCCGGCATACGATTCAATGCGCTATGCCGGGCGTTTTATTGGACAATGGCAAAAAGAACTAGAAACTGTTGTAAAAAGTAGTACAGCTATTACATGGCGTAACCGTAATCCAATAGATGGCACAAGTCCAGACATTGAGTCAGAAGAGTATGATCTAATGCGAGCAGGTGCAGATCCTAGACTTAGTTTAACTAATTTAGAATACCAATTGCATCCTGTATTTCAACATATGACAGATGCATTAGGACTAGTAGAAGGTGAGAAGCCGATACAAAGTCGTGTACACATACAACATCCTGGTCAAGTTTGGAACTTACACATTGATAAATTAGAAAAATGGAACAAAGCAGATCCGCACAGTGTTTATAGATTTATGGTAATGCTAAACGATTGGGAGCCAGGTCACTTTATACAGTACGGAAACTTTGTTCACACTGGTTATCGGGCTGGAGAAATATACAGTTTTGATTGGTATAATGTACCACATTGTACAGCAAACGCTGGAAATGGTCCAAGATGTACACTGTTAGTTACAGGTGTTGCTACTGAACATACTCGTAACTTATTCAGCACATATAATAATCAAATACCTGTATAAATAAATGTACTAACAGGAGAATAACATGGCTTATACACATGTAAGTAGACTTACAACTACATCAAGTGATACATTTGACACGGTGGAGGCTTGGTTAACTGCACACGGAAGTTGTGGTCAAAATAGCGAAGGTCATACTAGTTGGAATGCTGTACTAGACGAAGGCGGCGCATCAATTACACGGACTGTAGTTTGGCCAATGAAAGCAGTAAGAGAATTTGAACGTAGCGAACGTCCAGATAATCCTACATTTGATGGTGTAGTAATTAGTGAATCTGAAGACTAAAGAACACCAGTATAAATTCGTTGAACAGTGTCGTTTAGAACTCGATCAATAGATTTATTTTTTGCAAGATCTTGGAACTTTGTATCTCGTTTACAAAGTTCTTTTTCTTTGTGTAATTGATTATCTAGTCCTAGTTTATGTAATAGTTCTACTAGACTATTTTGTTGTAAATCAAAATGTTGTTGAATAAATTTATTCTCTATAGCAATTTTTTCTCTCATACGCTTGTCATTCTCATACCAAGTATAGTGAGGATAAGTTATATTCCAACCTCCTACTTGATGCCACCAATCAAAACAAAAGTCATCTGGCATCCAAAATGCCAAGAACTTTGCTTCAGGAAACCATTCACGTAGTTGAGGTATATGATAACTAAACCAATGACTTTTAACGATCTTAATACCAGTATCCCAATCATCGAAAGGTTCCTGAAATTGTGCTATTACATCGTCACGATTTAATTGATCCAGACGATCAAACTCTAAACCATAATCGTGTCCTGGTCCCCAATATGCACCTCTGTGCCAACCTTTAGCGCCGTTAGTATAACTATCAGTGTTTACTTCATCTGACGTATTGATGTCTACTTGACTTTGTATACATCGAATTGCTCCGCTCCAACGACTGCCTGGTGTACCAGTTGCTATGATTAAATCTTTACCTTTATACATAATTGCCACCCAAACTAGAACTTAGCAAAACTGTATTGCCAGTAGTAATACCTACTTGTGTACCAAGAGCACTCATTGTTCTAGTAGTACTAAATGCCCATTCTCTTTCTGCACACCACCAACAATCTTCACACGGTGGGTAACTAGTTTCGCAACTTACTGTTAGATCCTGTAATGCTTTTAAGTTATATTTTTTATATATCATTGCTAGATGGCTTTTATTAACATCATAAAACGGACGATAGAAATGATTATGAATTACTCTAGACAGTAACACATCTCTATCTTTTTTTCTTTGTTCATGATACTTTAACTTTACATCTGGGTTACGGGTTTTTCCACTTACCCAGCAACTTAAATTGTATTGCTCAGTTAAATTATTAGTAGCTTGATCTCTATATTCTTTGCGTAATTCTAAGTTTGGCGCTATTGTTACACAATGCTCTAGTATTTTTACTGATGTATAGCACTGAATCCACCTGCTTACTGCTAGCGCAGGCTCTATATTATATTTCTTATCATCACTAGCAACTGTAAGTAACACAACGTCATGCTGTCTTTGTGACGCTATTAACCAAAACAATATTGCGCTGTCACTACCGCCACTTAGATATATGCCTATAGGCCCTGTGGGTAATTTTATTTCGTCTGCCACAATAATTCTCTACTATTATTTTCTGCTACTAACTCAGCTACTGTACTTGCTAGTTCGCCATTAAATTGACGGCTACAATGATCGCTTCCATAACATATTGTATTTGGATTATGCTCTGCTATTGTTCGTACAAATTCAATAGCTGACTGATGACTGGCATTACTGTCTTTTAGTAAGTTTCCTGGCATGCGTTTTAATGCTCCATTCCACCATATTACACCATTGCCTTGTTTAATTAGTAACAACAATTTATCGATGTCTGATCGGTTACTGATATTTACTCGATGATAGTGATGCTCTAAACTTTGGTATTGTTGCCAATGTGAGCTCCAATCAGCAAATTCAGCTTGTAGATTTTCCCAGATAATCATGTAATCATTATCTCTATCAGTAAACTTGTGTCTATTAAATAACTGCATGCTTGGATATTTTTGTTGTAGGTGTTTGATCCAACTTTTTATATCTGTACCATCCCATTCTTGAATGGTATATTTTCTAACAGCTAAACTTATCTTGCTTATGTCTATATGATGTACTACAGTGTCTGAGTGCATGCCATGATGATTTAATATCCCATTAATAAAGAATCCACTACTCACTGTTATGGCCCAATCAACAGCCGTACTAGTTGCTCCGTATTCTGGGATTTCATTGTGCATCAAATAACTTATATTACTATCGTCTATTAAGTTAGTCACAGCGGCGCTATGACTGTGTGTAAATGTGTTTGCAGTAAAAGGATCAATTGATTGTATATTCATTTTTAAATCTATAGTACCTTCGCCCTGTGGTTGCCAGACGTCAGCACCACTACAAATGTTTATGTTCTCATAATTTTTTAATCTAGGAATAATGTTCTTTTCGTAGTTTCCCCATACTAATATAGTACCTGCTTGTATAATTAAAACACGATCGTACTTTGTATAATCAACTTGTTTAAAAACATCAATGACATGGTAATCATATTTGCTTTGACTATATCTACTGCTCACACTGTGATCAATACTTAACTGACTATAGTTAAGTGCGATATCATCCCACCACGCATCTCCTGATTTAACTATTACAACACAATCCATTTTAGATCATCTCAAAATTATAGTAACTCATTTGTACATCATATCTCAATCGTTCAGTTGGATTATCATTTTTATGATGATATCCTATGAGACTATGACTGTACCGACGATTTTCATCAGTATCATCTAACTTCCAAACGTCACGCCAGTGTCTAGGTGTACTAGTGTGTACTGCTAAATCACGTTCATAAATCCATTTACGTGCTAACATACACTCGTGGTTAATTAACTCTTTTGCCTGTTCAGTTGTTTTGTAAAACGTAGTATAATCAGGATATGGAATTTTAATACCACCTACTCCATGCCAACCATCCCAACATGCTTCTGGATGTCGCATAACAATCATAATTTTACTTTCAGGAAACGTTTCAGCAATCCAATCTAAACTGTAAACAAACTGATGACACTTTACTATAATATATCCGTCATGATTTGTATAAGCTAATTCTATTTCAGCAATCACTTGTTCACGTGTATATTTTCCAGTGTGTAGTTCATGAAACCATTCACCAAACTCAAATCCTGGACCAAAATATGCGCCCAAGTGTTTAACGCCATTAAACTCTGGACCATGATCATACCCACGCTCTGGTGATCGGTCACTGATGTTTATATCAATTACTGGAGTATTAGCTAGTAATACACTAGTGGCACTCCATTTACTTCCTGGTGCTCCAGTAAAGAATATTATTTTATTTGTATCTATCATGCTATTGTAATCGCAAAGCGCCTTTCTTCTATGTTCATAACTGTGTGATATGAATCAACTTCTAATATGTGCCACTGATGTTTATCTAGTACAACATCACATGTGGGGGTTACCTGATCTTCATCATACCAAATAGTGTGTACATTAGCGCCGCCTGGGTCAATAATATAGTTTAACGCTGTCGTTCGTCCTCTGTCTTTGTGTACAGGTACACCATGTACTAGTGTTTGATAACGAAACTTTGTATATTCAGGAAACTGTTCTTGAAGATAGTCCGCCAATTCCGCTTGACATTCGTGTATAGTGTAATTAGGGCTACGTCCGCCAAATATATTTTCAAGTTCTAATACTTGTTCAACTGGTAATATTAAATGCTCTGGCACAGCAGGCAAGTCTAAAAATTTATATTTCATACGATAAACTCTTTCATCTTTCGGTATTCTCTATAGCTAACATTAAGTACACGGCTGTTATTAGTCTGATTCCTCAATGCCATATTATTTTTTATTTGTGTTTCTATATGTTGATAAAAACTTCCACTGTTTAAATGCTCCCAAACATCTTGTACTGTAAAAAACAATCCCCAACGTTTACTTAATTGATATAGCATTTTTCCATATTTAGTTTTGCTACCATTCATCCACTCAAGTTTAAGATAGGCAGGAAAATGCGCCGTTGTGTGCATATATCTATTTACTATATCATCAGCATCTGCTACAATATTAATTACACGACTGTTGGGAAACTGTGTTAGTATTTCTTCTGGTAAACTATGCGTACAGTATAATAACCGATGTGTGTTTAGATATTGTTGACCTTGGGCTTTTTCAAACTGTGCTGGAAATAAGTCACGATAATATGTATCACAATCAACAAAATCTTTTACATAATCCCAGACTGGAGGCAATACTTCTCCGTTGGGCATAGTCCTATCAAAATGTTTGGGGGCTACTCGACGTTGAATTATCCAATCACACTTGTGCGATATGTTCCAAGGATTAATACCGTTGTCTGAATTACTATACCAATACACTTCTGGTAAACTGCACAAGACACGCCCGATAGTGTGTCCTCTACTACCAGGTTCAAAACTTACAAAAACAAAGTTTGGATTATTGTATACGTCCGAGATAATAGTAAACTCCATTATTATATGTTACTAGGTCACCAGTGTGATACCAATCGTCATATACACAAATGTCACCTTTAACTAGCAATTCATTGTCTACAATCTTTGTATCACAATGTGTTTGCTCGCCCATTATACTTTCAGTTAAACTGACTACGTCACCAGGATTAAACGTACTATTAATTGCTACTGGGCCTACTTCTGTCATACCCCAATTAGCAATAAACGTGGCGCCACGATCAATAAATGATTGAATAATACGACTGTGTACTCTATCACTACCACACATAATAGTTATGCCACTCAAATTTACACTACTAAATCCTCGAGTTTTTATTACAGCACGAGCCATGTCTGGTGTTAAATGACTGTGTGTATAATCTGTAATTTGTCTAACCCAACTATAAGGATTAAACTTTTGTATGTCAACCAGGGCACCAACTTCTACGGCAGGTAATGTTTGCGCAAGTAATCCGCCAGCATGTGTTAGTGTACACACTGTTAGTATACGACTATTAACAGTAATATCTTGTACTTGTCTAGCTACACTATTAGCGGCTTGTAGTTTATGTGGGGGTTGAAATATACGTCTAGGCGCACCAGTAGTACCACTGGTTGGCAATGCCGTACCAGTATTAATTATCTTTTTTAAAGTTTCGTTCAGTGCCATCTACAATCCTCTTAGCTAGATAGTAAGGGGTAAACGGAAATAGCCACGGTATAAAACTGTGAATTATTCCTGTTACTAACACACCTAATGCTAGTATATTATAATATGTAGCCAATGTCAAGTGTTTAAAATAACCGGCACCAGCCTTTTTAAGATGTTTAAAGTCGAATATTTTTGTATTTTTCATTATTTAATTTCCATATATTTTGTTGTGTATAAAATACTTCATCAGCTCTTACAAAATCTACAATACCATATTTGGCTAAATGATAAAATGTTCGATTAACACTTCCCATTTTACCGCTGGCATCGTTGTCTATATTTGTAGTGATGTACACAGGCTTATCTTGAGCGTATTCTAATTGTAATGGCAACTGTGTACTAAAACAGTAACTTTGCATGTGGTATCTGTTTAGTCCAACGTTACGTGAACGTAATTGTGCACCACGAAATAAAGCTCTATATCCATCTTCAAAAGGGTGTATACCACTTAAACTTATAATTTCGTCATCAATGTATGTGGCAAACCAAGCACCAGATTCCAAACACCAATCCCATTTCATATTTTGTAGACTGGAGTTATTGTTGTATCCAAGTTTTTCACATTGGCGTACAAACTCGCCTACTTGTACAATATGTTGATTGTCAATACGTTTAGACAGCATTTCTAACCACCGCCACTAAGTGAATTCTATTGTCTGTACTAGCATTAAATGCTGTGTGTTTATGATGCTCAGTTTGTGTTAACCACCAAGTATTTTCTGGCATGTGCAAAACTTCATCTTCAATTACCATTTGACATCCTGGATCAGTAACTAGTGGGTAGTGTATTCTATTAGTACTATCTTGATGCCAAGTTAAACATGTTTTAGGAAGACTAGTCATTAATCTAACTCTACCAAGTGTATACTGACTGCTTAACTGTTGGTATACTTTAGCAAATATAGTATTTTCAAATACCGTACATAACTGAGTAAAGTGCTTTTCTCTTAAATGTTTATCTCGCAATGGTACAGTAAAGTGTGTTATATTACCGTCTTTATCTGCTTTATCAATTGTATTATTCCAATCATATTTTAAACTAGCATCTCCATGATGATAGTTGTCGGGCTGATCAGGTGTAGTATTAATACAAATTTGTCTGTGTGTACCCCAGTCAATTTTTTCTTGTTGTAATAACTCGTTCATACAACTGAGTAAATCATATTGCGGTAAATCTAGTGGTGTGAAATATTTCATAATTTTAATTGTTGTATAGTTTCGTAACTTTTATCTCTGTCAAAGCTAAGAAAGAATTGATATGTATTGTTGGCATAACTATGCGCATCGTGTATAATGTTTGTGTCAATTAAATACATACGCCCAGCTTCAATTTCACAGTCTGGTGCGGCTAAATCAAACACAGTGTTGTCTACATCTCTGGGATTGCTTCTAGCACTATTACGATCAAAACGTAACTTAACCATATCTGGTCTATCTGTACCCCATAGTCGCAGTATACGTCCTTGAAGTTTGGTATCAGTATGAGGATAAAACATACTGTTATCCATCCATTTTAGTATGCAACTACGTAATATACAATCTTTAAGTGGCTCTAAAAAATCAAATGCTCGATGAGAAAGTATTTCTGTTGGTACTTGAAAGCTATGATCCCTAACACGGTCAGCATCTGCTAGCTGTGCATTCCACTGGTCTAGCGGATAGCAAACTGGTTCTGGATTGTTATGTAACTGCCCATTGGCATTTACTAATGGTAATCCATAACGTTGATGTTCTAAATGTCTGACACCCCATGCTCTAAACGCATGTTGGTATTCACGCATACACTCTGAAAACAAGGTCATATTTGCTTTCATGTCAAGTGGAATCAAGGGTGCAGTGTGCATTTCCAAGTACTGTTGTTCAGTTTTTGTCATATTATGTTATATAAGTTACCGCTATATCTTCTTTTGGGATTGCAGGGAATGTTAAACTATTATCTGCGTGGTGTATTCTTCTAGGAATGTCGCCTTTATGACCAACACCCATAAGCAATACAATCTCGTCTTCAGTATTTAATATTTCTTGTATCTCGTCGCCTTCAAAACATGCACAACACCCTGTGTTATACCCCATTAGACTTGAGGTTAAATTTAAATATCCTGCCGCAATGCCAGTTGCCATATGTAAATCTCTACCAACACTGGCTTCATTGTCGCCATAACTGTCACGTTTTTTATTTAATCTATTACTTTTTTCTGTATTGTTAGTGAACACAAATAATACATTAGCAAGGGTTTGACTATTGCTAACCATTTTCTCTTCATCTCTATGATAGAACCCTTCAGTTTTCTCATGGATACGCTCAATTGTGTCTCTGTCAGTAATAGTATATACATTATAGAAGGCGGCGTTTTGCTTACTAGGACAATTTGTAATAGCATGCACCATTGTTTGTAAATCCTCTTGTGGGATTTCTTTTTCTAAATTCCAATTACGTTGGCAATGTTGCGATCTAATTACAGCTTTTTTAATGCTTGATTCAGTTAATTCCATACTAAATTCTCCTATATATATTATATTTATAGTTTACGTTTGGGAATTTTGCTATCAGCACTGCTTACACAATTATCGCTAATACAAGGCATGGGCTTATCAAACAGTTTAAATCCTGTTTCAATATTACCCAATGGTACATCAGCACAGCTATAACTACGCTTTACACTGCCATCTGGTTCACGTATAATAATACCTTGATAGCCAGCATTACAACTCCAGCCTTTAAACTTATTAAAATTAAATGCATTAAAACGTTCTGCTTGATCCATGTACCATTTTTTGCCAGTTGAATCTTTAAATTCAATCTGCATGTGCCAGGGCACACTTTTATCATTATCACCTATTGTATACGGCGGCAGTTCGAAACTAGGCCTTGGACGATCTGCCCACTTGCGTTTTTCCTCAGTATACGCCATTTGCGGCATGCCGTTCCACAATCGCTGTAACATCTCGTCCGTATAACCTTCCACGACTCTTGACGCCGTTGGATCGCTTTGTGGCTTGAGTGTGACGTTGATTCCTTGCTCGTGGAAGAACAAGGCATTTTCCCAATCCCTTTCGAACCATTCCGGAACCATAACCATATTGATGGTAACCTGTACATCATGCTCCTGACATAATATGAGCTTGTCTGCAAACTCTTGTAGCTTGTCAAGTGTATTTAAGTGTTCTGTGTGTAAACTAGCGGTTATACTAGCTCTATGGAAAGGTTTTACCCGTTCTACATAGTCTTCGAACCATCGCATATTGCGACTACAGTTTGATGTCATATGCACAGAGGTATAATTAGTGTTAGTAACATCATCAGCCAAATGACGCAAAATATCCAGATATCCTGGATGAAAAGTAGGCTCACCGCCAGACAGACTAAAATGAAAGCTATTAAAACCATTGCCACGTGCTTGTCTCTTTATCTCATCAATTGTGCTAAGACATAGCTCTGTTGGTCTATGATCTTTTCTATCTGAACGTGCGTAAGGCCAACAGTAACTACATCTGTAATTACAAAATCTACCAAGTAGCCAACTGACAGTAAATAAGTCACGATACAGCAGAGTACGCTGACCAACACTAACAAGGTCGTCAAAGGGTATTTTAGTAAAGTCATATTCACTCCATTTTAAATCGTCAGTCATTTAATGTCTTTCTGGAACACTGCATTGTACATATAGGAACAGGACTAGTTGTTGACCAACTGTCTTCAATATATTTTTCCCATAAGTCCATTATACTATAAGGATTGTTATTTGTCAAAAACAAAAGGTCATAATCATCGCCTAATTTTTCACGTAGATAATCAATACTTTCACGATGTGTGGCTAGCCAACAGCATGGTAAAAACATTCCGTTTATTTCAATATGGTAATTAACGTCAGTCGTTTGACATTTTGGATCAATATTACTCACGATGTCCACCTTTCTCTGTAAACAACACCTCAAAATCTGTGCCACGATATGATGGTTCTAGATGTGGATTTTCTTCAACAATAGGATATTTTACTCTAATTACATCAAAGCCTAGTTGTCTACTTTGGTCAATAATTTTAAGAATGTTGTTTTCGTTATAACTGAATACTAAAAGTTTTTGTACTACTAATGGTCTTGTTTTAGGTGGCATACTGACAAGTGTCTGAACTCCCAACTGTCTGCTCCGAGCATCGTTATTAACACGATACTGGTCGTCTTCTAATAGACCGTCAATACTAAACAATATTTGGTCCAGTGGTTGTAGTACTGCTCCTAACTGACGCCAAAAGTCAGCATCTTTGTAACTTCCGTTTGTATGAATATAGATAGGCACATCAGTAACAGTTTTAATATAAGCGATAAACTCTATTAGATCAGGATAGTATATTGGATCTCCCCAATTACCACAAAATAGTATTGATTGGTATGATAAATCTTTAATAACTCCACGATATTGATGCCAATCAATTTGTCGTTGCTCTTTAATATCACGCCATAATGTATTAATCGTAGGATTGCTCATTGTACGTACACACTCTGGACAAGACAGAGTGCATTTACTTGTCAGACCAAAATGTAAATAGCTAATATCTTTACTAAAGGGCATACCAATAGGCATCCTGTACAGGGTCAACACTTAATTCATTTATATTAATATGTGCTGGTTGATCTATTATCCATTTAATGTAATCTGCGGCTGTATCAATCGCCATACATCGTCTATCAGGGTGTTTATGTTCATTATTACTAAGTGTACCAAAACTAATGTAGCTTACTTTGGGCATACGACTCCATACACCTCCAATGCTAAGTGTATTACTGTAATCACGTAGTGCTTTCTTTTCAGCGTTGTATAACCAGGCCTTGCCGTTCTTAACACGGTCCGTGGTACTACCAATGACTACTATATGTGCTAGTTTCTTGGCATCCTTTAGGCTCTTGTACACTGTATCTAGTAGCACAGTTTGTTGAAACTGCCATAGTGCGCTGTTAACTATAATAACATCATGATTGAGTGCTTCAGCGGCAAATGCGTCTCTTCCTGATCTTTCTACCAAGTCATGTCCGGTACTTCTACTCATAAAAGTGGCATCTGGATATAACTGGGATAACGATTGCGCTATCCCTTGTGTAGGATTACCTGATATTAGCATTTATTATCTCCCATGCTTGTTTATTTACACTAGTAAAATCTGTTTTTTGATGTCGATCCATAATATTAATATAATCACGAGTTGTGGTTAACTGATTATCAATCGTAATGTCTGCTGTTAGTATGCGGTCTAACTCCGTGTTACCAGTTACAAATTGTTCTCTAACTGATAATGGTAATTGATATATACTTAAATGTTTTGGAAACGTTAATTCACTAAACGAAACTTTTATATTGTAACGTTTAAGATAATCTTGTAATGTCCATAACTTATTAAAATTAAGTATACTTACTGTACAACTGGCGTAAAGATTAATGTCGGTTTCAGCAAAACGTCGAATGTTACTGTCAATTGTATTCCAACTTATTCCAAACCTGGTGGTCTCTGCTAGCTCATGAGTGCCATCTAAACTAAATGATATAACACTGTTTGGAAAGTATTTTAATTGTTGTATAACTTTTTCATCTGGGTATACACTACCGTTTGTTGTAATATTTAAAAATAGTTTATTAGGGGTCTGTACTTCTTGGTGTAGTTTATCTATAAACCAACTTAAATGTTTAGCATAAAAAGGTTCGCCACCTTCTATTTTTATATGTCTGGCTTGACTTAAATCAGTATTACCCAACACCACTCGCATACGTTCTTGGTAATTACGGTAATTATTGGCTGGGTCATAATTAATACCAGCCGCATCTAACTCCGCCAACAAGCTGGAGTTATTCCATTTACTACTAGCACCAGGGTTACATATTTGGCATCTCATGTTACAGGTATAATCCAGTGCTATTTCTAAATCTTGTATAGTGGCTGGTTGGAATAAATTATGCTGTCCATAAAACTTATTTGACCAAACTCTTCGACTTTCAGCACCACCTTGTTCTGCTAACTGACACATCTGACATCCACTGGGCCATTGCCCATGGTTAAGGTTACGTTTTATATTATGATAAGGTGGTGTTTGATGTAACCCGTCTAAACTATCTATGTCAAATATAGTAGGCAAGTCTACAGGGTCTGAAAACTTACAACAAGGACGGACGGTGCCACCACTATCAACAACGCTAACGCCTACTTGGCTATGTACACAAAAATTAGTCATAATAATTTACTTAAATCTTGATTTTTTATCTGTTGTTTGTCTAGTATAAAATCTGTAACAGTTGTATGACTAAAACCAGTACCTATTCTATCATGCATACTTTGCAAGTATTGTTCAAATCTTTTAGCATTTTGTAACTTTGTATGTTGGTTATGGTATCTAGCATAAACTTCTTGTGCTCTTACTATATGTTTTCGATAATCGGTATCTAAGTTCTTTATATCAATTACACTGGGTATGGTGATATAACTTCCATGCCAACTAAATGACTTATCAGGTGCAACAGTTAACATTGTTTCATGCACCCATTCAATATAATCAGCTAGTCCTCTTATACTAAGTGCATTAGTAGTAGGTGCTAGTGTAATACTTTCGACTTCTGGTGTGGTTGCATACGTAATAAAATTAGTTTTAAATCTTTCCCAATCTAGTCCATACCTTGACAACTCTGCATCAGTACCAAATGTTTCATTACTAATAGCAATATTCCAAGGTTTGCCACTGCCACGTATAGTTTTTAATAATCGTTCCATCATAGGTGCTTTTGTATTACAATTTGTACAGATTTCAAACTGCGCATCAACAGGCAATGTGTTTATATACTCTACCATTGGAGCGAAACGTTTACTAGCAGTTGGTTCACCACCTAAAAAATTAAATACTATACTACCACTAAGTGTTGATACCCAACGTTTAAATGTTTCAAAGTCACGCTCAGTACCGTCATCACGTATAGGCACACCTTCTTCTTGAGCTATTTGACTACTAGCATCTGCGGCACAGTATAAACAGCTCTGGTCACATATAGTATCAAGTGTTACGTCAATATAAGTTGTGTGTGGATCACGAGTTACTGTACTAAAGTCTTGCCACGTATTTTGTTGTGAACGATAACTGGGTATGCCAGCGTTTTCACTTTCCCAACAGTGTGTACAATCTGGGTGTTGTTCACCAGACAGTGTGCTAGATCTTCTTTGCTGTATTTGAGGACTGTTATTAAAAAAATCTATGTCGTATTCATCAGGCATTGGGTATGCCTTGGACCTACAACAGTTTCTTATTAATCTATTTGCAAAATCTATGTTTACATCAGTCCAGCTTTTGCTGCATGCTGTTTTCATAATATTACTTATACTCGTGAAAACAGCCGCCATAACGGCGACTGTGTTCTAGTTCTTTAGCTGTTAAATGCGATTAACAGCAATATCTTCTTTTTTGTTTGTTGGAAACATAAATCCAGTTTCGTGATGTAAACGTCTGTTACGTGTTGAGTCTTTAATACCCACACCTTGTAACATTGCTGGACGGTTTTTAAGTCCTAGTACGTCACGAATGGCATCCATTTTACCACACTGACAACAACCAGTACTATATCCAAGAATACTTGCTGTTAAGTTAATATATCCACCTGCAATACCAATTGCTGTCGATACATCTCTCTTAAATACTTCACGGTCAGCAGCATCTTTTTGCTCCCATCGTGCACGACTTTTATCTGTTAAGTCTTCAATTTCGTTTGGCTCAAATACAAATAAGACATTTGCTAGTACTTGACTGTTTGTACTCTCAATTTGGTTATTGTCTTTGTCATAAGTGTGTGTGCCTGTTGCCAAAGCATGTACTTGTTCAATAAGTGAACGATCAGTAATGACGTGTAACTTATAAAAAGCAACATTTTGCTTACTTGGGCAGTTTGTTGCAGCATGTACTAGTGTATCAATATCAGCTTCAGGAATACTTTGATCTAAATCAAAGTTTCTTTGACAATGTTGACTGCGTATAACTGCTTTTTTAATATCTACGGTTGTTAATTCCATTGATGTTTTCCTCCTATACGATATATGTATTTATACAATTAACCAATAAGTTTATTGTTATAAACATAATCAGCAATTCTTGGTAGTTTTTTCTCACCAGTTTTAAAATAAAGTTGATCTTGCAAACGTACAATTGTTTTAAATAGTTCAGCGTCAGCAGTTTGTGGTGTTTGCATGTACTTTATAATAGGATTATCAGGGCCATGCAATTCAGTTAAAAAGCTCTTGACATTATCTGGTAAATTTGCTATATCTAAACCTGCAGGATAGTGTACAAATGTGGCATCAGTATGAGCTGAAATGCCCATGGCTTGTATTTGGTCTACTAATTTGTTTAAGTCGTGAAACGTCTCACTGGCGTAGAATGCATGGTAAGCGGTACTGGTACACACCAAGTATACACCAAGTATATTGCTACTTGCACTGAGTATTTTAAACAAGTTATCAACAACCTGATCGTAATCGCCACCTTGCCTAAAATAATTAAACAGTTCATGTGTGCCATCCATACTAACTGTTAAGTCTACTCCACCAAAGTGGTTCCACAACTCACTTAGTTTATAACTCTTAAACTCTATCATACTCATGTTTGTGTTGTATGCAATAGTAAGTTTACTAGTATCAATGTCTGGCTCACTGATAAGTCTCTCTAAAAAGCGATAATGTCCTATATGATATAATGGTTCACCACCACTAAATGTAATCCTTTTAACACCCTGAATTATATTTTGTATAATGTCTTCCAAATGTTCAGCGGTTATTGTTTGTATTGGTGAGTCAGCAGGTCCAATATGATCAAAGCCTGCACGTAACAACATTTCATGTGTTTCAGTATTTTTCTTGCCTAGTTGTTCAAACTGACTATTACTATCTGCCATACAGTGTCTACAAAAATAATTACAAGTACGACTAAATTTAAGTTCTAAATCTAGTATACCTGTTGAAACTGGAGTAGTATAGTCTATTGAACTGTCGTCCCAGTGTTTGTTATTGAGACTTTTTTGTCTATAACTTTTTACACCGTTTTCTTCTTTGTATTGGCAGTCTTCACATCCAGCTGGAAACTCGCCATTAATTAAGCTATTGCGCACTGCTAGCATATTTGGATGATTAACTGCTTCGCTTGGCAGTGTATCACGCATACTAGCAATAGGCTGACGTTTAACTTTGTATCTAAAGCAAGGTGCGTATTCTCCTTGAAGAAAGTCTAAATGACTCCAAGCATACTTACATTTCAGCATCTCTATGCTTCCTCATACCGTTCTTTTCAATTTCTCTAACATGCTTTTTTTGTAACCAACTTGATTCAACTCCACTTAGTTCTTGTACTAGTTCATGTATTTCTCGATGTCTCTGCAAACGTTCATCAAGAGTATTATCTCGATAACTCCAGTCATTGTCGCCTACACAGTCTATATAATCTGGATCGTCCTTGAGCATTTTATATATTTTATAATCAGGTTGTATCAACATTGTATTTCCAAAACTTAAATATGCTGTACTAGTGCTATTTCCTCTAGGAGTTAAGTAACCTAATTCAGACATACGCTTAATACTAGCTAGTGTATGATGATGATCTTCAAGTGTTTCTGTTGGGTATCCAGTAATCATTAACAGTGTATAATGTATGTTATACTTGTGCATCATTTCTAAATTCCACCACAAGTCATCATCAGTAAACTTTTTACCCATATGCCATCTGACACTTTCACTAAAACTTTCTAATCCAATGTCTAATTCATTGACATTGCTCTGCTTCATAAGTTCAAAGTCTTCTTCCAACATTTGTCCACGGGCTCGGACAATCCACTGACTCCACCATTTAATTTGATCTATGTCATATTTTTTGTCACTATTAAACTTTTTAATCATATCTAAAAATATTCTAAATTGACTCATGCTTCCATTTATTAAGCTATCTGTAAATCTAAACATTCGTCTACCATACTCATGGTACAATAGCTCTACTTCACTGAAAAGATGCTCAGCACTCCGCCATTTGTATTTGGGCCACAGTAGTGGAACATCACAAAATGTACAACGCTTAACACATCCACGTGATCCTGTTACATATATAGGTGCATATTGCGCTTCAAATTCATAATGTGTCCAGTTTATATCACTGTAGTTAGGCATTAATATTGTGTTTAAATCTTCAACTTGATGAGGGTACCGACTATTAACTCCAGGTGCTTGTGTATTACCTTTTAATAATTCCACAATGCTAAATTCACCGTCACCAAATATAAAATAATCTATCCATCCTTCATCAAGCCACATTTGATTTTCTTTACGCACAGCAGCGCCGCCAATAACTATTTTTATTTGTGGTGCATGCTCACGTAATAATTCACACATTTTCCTACCAACGCAAACACTAGCACTACTCAACATACTTAATCCTACCCATGTGGGATTTATATGTTTAATTTCCTTTATCCAATCCAGCAACTTAGGTTCAATGACATCATACAGTTCATACCATTCTTCAGGGTATACAAATTTGCGATCAAACCAAGTAATAAATCCACTATCGTCATCATGAAAATATTGTTCGTGAAGACCTTTCTTTTTAAGCCAGTTATACAAGTCAATATTATAGTCACGTACTGTGGCTGTCAAGCCACCAGCTTCACAATGTGATTTTAATAGTGCTGGACCAGTCGTTGGTGCGAATGGTTCTAGCTTGGGTATAATCGCAAATAAAATATCTATCAAACAAGTAATTCCTCAACTGTGCCTTCAAAGTTTATAAGTAAACCCATCTTCCATGGACCAACTAACTTTCCAGTACAGTGTAGGTTATTACTGTTAAAAACTACCATATTACCTGGACGCCAATCATATGCTGTGCCAGTTAACCCATGAAATAGTTCTGGTGTGTGGTTATTAAACTCTAAATAGTCACTATAAAACTTTTCGTCTATTGGATCTTCAGTACAATCATATACTCTTGGATCTTCGTATGGTGCCATTGGTACTTTTTTATTACGATCAAAATTGTAGTTGTTGATATCTTTGCGTTTACCATACCAAGTTTGTCCAAACCCATTGTCAGTATACTGGTCAAACACCATGAAGTGTTGTGGTGGATCTGTTACTTCCAGATGTATTGGAATGTTTACGTTAATCATTTGTGTGGGCTCATCACTATCAACGTGTAGACTGTACAAGTTGGTGTGCCGGTATATATTACCGCCACTGCCTTTATTTGGATTAAAATACTTGCTTACTATTGGTCTTAATAAGTCCTCTAAGTGTCGCCAAGGATGATTAATTTTAATTACATTTGGATTGTTGGGTTTGTGTATCTGTAAATCAGGATTATTGTCAAAGAAATCTTTAATCTCTCGACAGACTTCTAAAGGTATAGCATTTTCAAATACTGTGTGTTTCATATAATTTCTCGTGTAATAAGGGGTTAGCGTCCTTCAATGGGAGGCTATAATAGTCATCTAGTAGTTTAGTATTATTTAATAACTTTTGCCATTCGTCTTTATTATATACACTATTACTTATATAATTTTCTATCAGCTTAGTGGCAAATACGTGATCACGATTTTGTTCTAGTACCCAGTCTTTAAAACTTTTAGGTGCTATGCTTAAACTTTGCCATAATGGATCACGTACCCAGTCTACACTAACGTCATTGTTTTCCTCATCCATTAAAAATTTGAGTGTTGTTCCAAGTTTGTCTGCTGTATATACACTAACAACTGTGTGAAAGTTTACATGACTGTTTGACAATTGACCTCGATACCATAGAGCATTTTTATATACATCTGTATATACACCTCCTACACGTTGGTAATCGTTTACAGGATGCCAAGCATCTAAACTTACATTTATTTCTATTTTACCGAATTGTTTTAATTTATTTAATAACTCTGGTCGTGGTTGTTTACTGCCATTTGTGCTTATTTGTAGACGTATGTTATCAAACTTGGCTCCTTTAGATGACAAATAGTCCAAGAAAGGTCCAAAGTTTGGACTCATAAATGGCTCGCCACCCAGTAGTTTTATATATTCTAAATTACTTAAATCTTTATCATCAAATTTAGTAAAGTTTGGTTCTAGTTTCTTATGTATACGCTGTCCCATATATGCGTCACGCTTTTGTAATTGACTACTAAACTTACTATCACACATACGGCACTGGAAATTACACAGGTTGTCTATGCTCATTTCTATATAACGTATACAGTCTGGGTCATCTGTTAGCGTATTTTTATCAATATGTGGAAACAAACTGTTCATCCAGTGACGTAAACTTTTACTACGCTTGTGTCCTTTAAGTACACGCTCTTGTTCATAGCATTTAGTACACTCTGCTCTAGGCTTATTAGATAACATATCACTACGAAGTTGTTGCCAAAATTCTGTACTCATATCAAAGTTGTCTAGTGTTGGAGCAGATTCAGCATCTCCCTCACTATATTGAAATCTACAACAGGGTTTGATCTGCTCATTGGGACGTACACAAACATGAACCCAAGGTAATACGCACCATGTACTCATCTATCTACATCTATACTTGCAAAGCCAATTATACTACGTTTGTATTCAGTACTTACATCTGGCATTCGTTTATCACTAAGGAACCAACTACTACTGTGCCAACGTCTGGTATCAAATACTATACAACTTCCAAGATCCCATTCGTATGCGCTATGGAATTTTAAGTCTGCATATTCTTTATGATATTGTGTTTCTTTTGGATTGTATTTTAATACTTCTGGATCATAATCCCAGTGTGAACGATAATCGTATACACTATTATTATCCAAGTATCGCATTTCGCCTTGGCGGTACATTAACTTACGTGGCTCATCAGATACAATATCATAATTTACGGTGTATGGTTGCTTACAGTTCCATTCCAATGGAATAATAATACCCAATACAACAAAACAATCGTGAGTAATCTTATCCTTATTAGGTTTCCAACTGTTGGGGAAACTTAAATAGTCAGTATGTAATCCAGCTGGCTCCCCACTGTGGAAATATTCCCAGTTCCAGTCATAATCTATACCTAGTTGATTATTCCAGTACGTGCGTAACCATTTTTTTGTATCTGGACTAACATTGTTAAACCTATTAAAATTGTTTCTACCACTTGTCTTTGCTGTCGGGCTATCATATACAGTGTGCGCCTCTGATAAAAATTGGAGTGGATCAAAGTCTAAACTGTAAGTACCAAATTCTGGTCTATCAACATCATAATCTTCTATACTTTTATAACCTGTTATCATTATACTAACCTTCCAAATGCCCAATATCGTTCTAAACAAAAGAAGCAATAACCACAATGAGTGAGATCACTGTCTTCTGGGATAACCTTTTCGCAACTATATGTATATGGATAAAGCTCTTGCTGTATATTTTCCAGATCATATAATTGTCTTGTTGCTACTTTATTTAAGTTAGCAAATGGAATTACTTGCTGTAGTTTGCCATCATATATTGTTAATACCTCTGGCTCAACTTGATCATCTCGTTCTGTATCTCTGTCAATAATATAACTGTATACTGTCTCCTGATCCAAATTGTGCTTTTTACAAAATTCTGTAGTAAAATATTCTTTCATCTCTTGCGCTGGCGGATTGCAAGTAAGTCCAATATAAATTGCATCCAAGTTATATTTTTTATGTGCTTGCTCACTTAAATGGTCAACTGCGTCAACGTAACTTTCATCTGTGTGTGGTGTTTGGTCACGGTACACATAATGTTCTGATGTTTTAGTTCCCAGTAATTCATCTACACGATCAATTACTATCTGTGCACCTTTTGCATACCACCAGTTTCGTGGAGTAGTCATTGTTAGTGGAATTATTTTAGTATCAGTATTTAAAAAATGTCGGCATAATGCGTAATATAATATACTACTATCAGCACCTCCGCTAAGTCGGACGCCTATGCGTTTCCAGTTATCGTCTATATATAAATCCACGGAAATACCTCTTTCATTTGTTGTTGACTCGCTCCCCATACAAGTTCATTACGATCTTTTATTTTATTTTTTACTAGCTGATTGGGCTCTTGATACTCGTACATTAGTTTTTCTTTAAACACTATCCAGTCTGGCGTAGCATTTAACAGTGGCATGTCAGAAAATTCACTCCATAATCTTTCACGATCTTCCAGTGGCACATGCCTAAAGTTTAAATAATCTGGTTCAGTTATTTCATTAAATGCAACATGTACTTGTGGATATTGGTTAGCCCATTTAAAAAAATCAGGTATCCCTAATAAATTTATACTGCCAATACACGGCACTAACTGTATTGTAATGTTACTATTATATATCCTGTCAAAATTGTTGTGCACTGTATCCCAACGAGCTGGTGCCCTTTGAAACTCAAACCATTCACCAACACTGTCAATACTAGCCATAATTAATACTTTACGAAATTGGGTTAGTGTTTTTATTAAACTAGGTTTAACACTAGTACAGTTAGTAATAATTTCTATCTCAATATCAATACGTCCTAGAATAACAAGTTTATCTAAAAAGTCAATAACTTCTGGCATAACAAAAGGTTCACCCCCTGCAAAACGTATGCTTTTTAAGTCAGGAAGGTCTATAACTAACTCCATAAGACGCTGAGTATCCCCTACTGGAATGTCTATACCTTCTATTTTTGCAATTTGACTACTATCATGGGCATTGCACATACGACATGCTAAATTACATTTATTGCTTAGTCGTAAATCAACATGTGTAATTTTGGGAGTTAAATCATAAACATTATTAAAGTAAGTGTTCACCTGTCGCATACTTTTAATACCACTATGTTCTGCCGCCCAACATGTATTACACGCTGACGGAGTTTTACCTTGCTCAAGTTCAGTTCTTATTTGTGAGAAGTTAGGCAATTGATAGAACTGGTTTAAGTCTGATACATCACTCCAGTCAAGTTTTAGCTCATCAAACAATGGTGTTTGTAAGCAACATTGTGATATGTTACCTTTGTTATAAAAGAAACTATTATATGCAAACTGACAGTGTGTCATTTTCTCTCAGCTCTTTCAATAGCGTTTAATCCAAGATCGGTTCCACGCTCATCAAATATACCTTCTATTAAGTAACGCAGTGGTGTGCGTACACCAAACTGATGTGTTCCATTATCATCAGTAATCCAACCAACATGTATACTATTACTCTCAGCTAATCCAAAATCAGCACAAACACGAGTGTATAAGTCTTCATAATTACTCCACCAATAATCAACTCCAAAGTGTCGCATTGCCTCAACGCCTAACCACATATCACTTACGTTAGCATAGTTAAAATCATTCATAACACTAATTGGTCCAGGTGTCTTTTCACGAGTATAACGAATACCTATACGCTGACTGCCCATACCTAATGCTTTACTTAAACTTACACTAACACTTTGTATAGCTGGATGTGTAACATCAAGTTCGAAGTTACGGCATTGTCCAAACCATGCGCCGTCTATGTGTACTGGTATACTATATTCAGCACAATGATCAAGCAGTTTATCAAATTCGTCGTGTAATCCAGTTGTAATACAACTAGGATAGCTTGCTATGAAAACATCGCCAGGCTGTAGCTCAGTATAATGACTAATTTGCGATACTTTAAAATCAGTTAAACGTCTGTGATATTTGTACTCGCCCTTCATTACACTTATACTAAGACCGTACAATTGATGTAGTTCATCTAACTGGTGTGTTGTACCCAGTATTGCGTCACGACGGCCAAATGTTTCTAAACCTGTATATCTTACTCTAGTGTGTTCGTTAATCCAACGATCAATTTCTGTTAAAAAGGTTTCAGTGTAAGCATGTGGATCTTTTGGATATGATCGCATATCCAAATTCTGTCTAAACTTAGTAAATTTACTCAAGTACATTGGACGCTGGCGTCTTGTACCCAGCATATCAAATGTTATATCTTCGTATTGTTTTATATCCATTTTTCTACAATCGCATCTAGTTTACAAGGACATGCTGTATAGTTACAAACTATAGGGCTAATAGGTAGTTCATAGTCCTCAAATATATTTCCAATAACACCACCTACTCTTTTAGTACACCGTTTGATGTCGCCATTGGGATCTACCATAAAGCGTTTAAGTCCTGCTGTACAGGTATAGCCTTCAAACTTGTGCATCTCTTTGTCAAGCACTGTCATGAACTTTACTTTCTCACCATCAAAGTGTAAGTTACGTGGTATCTCCCAGTTAATACCAAAGTCACGCATACGATGAAAGTAATTGTTTTGTATCCAGTCACGTTGCTCATCAGTGTATTGGAAATATTCAGTTCCGTGAATAGACTTCCTTACAAACTTTGGTGTTATTTCTACTCGTAGTGTCTTTAATCTTTCGTATAATGTTTTTGCACGTTCAAAGTTATCAGGCACAATCATAAGAGGAATACTAACACTTGCTTTGTCTTGCATAATTTTAGCAACCTCATAAAAGTGATCGTCATCTGCTTCTTCGTAATGCCAACTTAAAAACACAAATGCTTTACGTGTTTTAAATTCTTCCCAATAACGCAATGTACGACTAGCATTAGTACCAAACTCAACAAACGTTCTATCGTCACTGATAGTATCAACAAACTCCTGAAACTTGGGCCATACTGTTGGTTCACCACCTAATACTTCTACATACAAGTTCTTGTTAGTTTGTTTAACACGATCCAAGAAGTTAATATAGGGTTGCCAGTCGTCTGGCCAACGACTGCTACCGTCTCTATGAAAGTCACTGCAATAGCTACAATTGTAATTACATACATTATGTATAAACAATGTGACTACGGCACAGTCTAGATTTTCATTTGTTATCCGCATCAAATAGCGCCTTGTATTGTGGAACAATATCTAATACGTTTTGTTTACGTATTGTATCTAACTTATTAGTAATTGAGACAAATTCTCCCAGCCATTCCTCACTATAGTCCTCACTTAGCATAAACTTTTCCACACTGTTTAAATGTTGTACAAAATATTTCTTTACATTATCTATATGATCGCTAGCCATAATCCACGTTCTGTATTCGGTATAATGTTCTGAAACCATTTGTTTTATATGTGGTGGCAAGACTTTAATATTATAATACTTTGGGCTGTGGCACATATGGTAACTTACAAGGGGTCGGTGGCAATGTATAGGATTAAACAATGTTAGATCACTCTCTTCCAATTTCCACTTCATAAACTCAGGAAAGTGAAAAACATTAAACGGTGTAATTGTAAATGCGTACCAACCTTTAAAGTTTATTTCATCACGGTGTGCTTCGATCTTTTTTAAATTCTCATATACTTGTGTCCATTTTGCTGGAGCTCGTTGGTAATCAAATACTTCATTACATGCGTCAATACTTGCGCCAATACGTATTTCTTTAAACTCCTTCCAGAGTTTTAACATTCTAGGTGTAATGTTTGTAAGGTTAGTATTATACTCAATTTGCATATTTTTAGCTGCGCCACTGTGTATCATTCTTTCTAAACTGTCAACATGCTCTTCGATAATAAGTGGCTCACCACCAACTATGTATAACTTTTTTGCATCCTGCGTATATTGTTCAAAATTATTCCAATATGTATTAGATCCTTTAAACCAATCGTATTGGTCAGTACTCCACTTTCCTTTTTCATTTTTAGTAAGTTGTATTTTTTCGTGAGTATCCTTGTAGTGTGTGCGACCGGTTAGTTTAACATGATCCTCATACCACATATGACTGTCTGTTGGACCACACATACGACATTTTAAATTACAAAAATTACCATAACGTATATCAAAGAACTCCAGTGGGTGTTCTTCAGGCACAATAGTACCATCATCTTCGGTTGTAGCGGCGGCTTTTTCTAAATTAACATCCCAATCACTATGTTCCATTTGGCGGCGGCTCAACACACCATTGCTTTCTTCTTGTCTACATCGTTCACACTCACTATGCCATTTATTATCCAGCATCGTTTTACGAACGTCTTTCATTAGTTCGGAATTGCGACTCTCTTTCAAGTCATCAACCGCAGCATTGTACGGTGTTCCGTCTTCTTTCCTTACAATACCTTTATTTTTAGTATAACTATTGGCATTACAACAAATTCTAATATCACCATTATTTCTAATGTTAATACTATTCCAAGGTAATGGACAAAATGTTGTTTTTCTATCAAATCCTTCATCTTCACTCATTGAATGTAATCCTTTATTTCTAATAATGTGTCAGTTTTTTGTGTCATAATCGACCAAAGCCCCATTTTCTTTCTCCACAGAACCAACAGTTATTGCAATGCTGTGTAAAATCGTCTGTGTATTGTTCACAACTTCTTGTAAGTGGAAACAATGTGTTTTGTAAATCAAAGTAATCATATAGTTCACTCACATGTTGTTTATTAAAATTAATTAATGGCAAGCAACGGTTTGAGTCAACATATATACTTTTTAAAAATTTTGACGGATCTCTATCTGGTGGTTCAAGAAATCCTTGATCGTATATGCGTTGTTCTATACTGCCTTGTGGTGGGTTTGCTGTAATACCAGCAAAATGAAACTGTATTTTGTTTTCGGCATATAGGCGTTTTGTAACTTTGTCTTGTGCGATGACATAATTTTCTTCTTCTGGCATAGGACTAAACCCAGTATAATGTTCTGTATAGATGTCGCCAAACACCGTCTTATAGTATTCAATTACATTCTTCGCAAATTGTATTTGGTATGCTTTACCTTCTTGATCAACTGTAATCGGAGTAATACCAACATCAGGACGCTCTTCTGTAACATACTTGCTTAGTATATATCCTACAATTGCACTATCTAATCCCCCAGATATTTTCAGTCCAACATTAATTACATCTCGTGGAATACGTATATCAAGTTCTTGTTTACTGTGTGGTATAATCATTAAAGTGTTTCCCTTTTAAATATATCTTTCATTTCTGGGAATGTATCAGTAAAACTATTATTACGTTGTCTATCACATAAACTTAAATATTCTTTTAGTTCAGGTAAACGAACACTCCAGTCTTCGCTTTCCATAAACGTTAACATTCCTTGTAATCTTTTAATACCATAATCAGCATTACGCCATTCATCATATGTTACTTTATCTTTGTGCCAAGCTGGTATACATTTCTCCCAGTTCGCTTCCCACCAGGGATAAAACTCTTCGTATTTTTTACGACACTCAGCTTTAAACCAGTCTGGTAATACTTTAACGTTTAAGTGTCCTGGATGATAAACAAAGTGATAGTTAATACCACCAGCACCAAACGGCCACATATTAATTTTATTAAAGTTTTGTTCTAGTTTCCATTTAATAAAGTCCGGCAAGTAGTATACATTAAGAGCTTGTACAGCACAAGCAACAGTTATCTCTACATTGTTGGATGTTTGTGTATCTAATATATGGAATACTTCTTGTTGTCGTTTCCATTCACTAGGGTAACGTATATAATCATTCATAGCGTGTATGCTGTCTACCGAATAATGGAAACGCACCAGCTTGAATTCTCGCCATAGATCAAATAGATCCTCTCGCCATTCAACTCCATTTGAGTTATAACGTAACTCAAGGTCTTTTGCGTAACCCATTTTAATTGCGTGTTCAAGTATCTCATAGTGTTCCTCAATGATTAAACTTTCGCCGCCAGCAAAATATATCTGTTGCATTGTAGGCATTTGTTCATAAAACTGTTGCCAGAATATATCGTTTTGTTTGTGCCAGTTGTAACTGCTTCCGTTAGTACTACCCTTGTCCTGCCACTGCATTGTTTCTTTGAGAGATTCATTTTTTACTTCAGGAAAGATCTTTTTATAATCTTTAATCCAACCACTGCTGTCATGTGGTGAACACATTACACATGCCAACTGACACTTGGTTCCAAAGCGTAAATCAATATATGCCAAGTTGGGTGGCACTTCGCCGTCGGCTTCTGTATTGGCAATAAGGTTGTCAACATCAACACGCTGGCTCCAGTAAGCAGTCTCCCACTGTCGTTTACTACGGTGTCCTGCGGCTTCTTCTTTAAAACATTTAGTACAACTAGCTGGTACTTCGCCATTAAGCATTTGTTTACGAACATTACGCATATACTTTGAATTCCATGCGCTCTGAAAATCTGTTACATTTAAGTTGTTGGGACGGCCTAGGTCGTCTTTAAGTACGCCTACCATGCCTCCCCATTCACTTTTATCGTTTGTAGGGCCTACACTACTAGCATTAGCTGTACAGCATACTCGCATACTACCGTCTGGTCTTGTACTAAGGTGTACCCAAGGTAAAATACAAAATGTGTCACTCTTCATGTTTAATATCCAAATTCATATAATTTTTATGTGCCCAATCTCTCTCTAAACACCACCAACACTCGCCACATACCTTTGTAAAGTTTTCAGTTTCAACTGGACCACCTTCACAACTACGAGTCATGTCTAACATATCGTCAAGTACACCTTCTTGATCCGCTACCCAAAATACAATTCTTTTATCAGCGTTGCGCCAACACTGGTACTCATTAAAGTCAAACGAAAATTTACCAACCTGGCGGCTGCCTTCAAAATAAACAGTAGCTATATCTGGATCGTTTTGCTCTGGGTGTAATTTATCACGATGCTGTTCTTCACTGTCAGGAATACATCCTGGTGGTGGGTTACGTGTAACACCATTATATGTAGTTATGCTATTATTAAAGTTGTCATTGGAAATAGTAAACGTGTGTTTTTTATGACGCCATACTATATATCTCATGGCTGTGTCTTGTGCTTTTGTGTATGAACTAATATTAGCACCATTTACATTTTCAGCAACCCAATGATAGTTTGCTACTTCTATTACACTATCTTTTATTGTAACCCTTGGAAACTTTTCTCTTACATATTTTACAATACGTCTAACATAAGGAATAATATGCACCCTGTCATATTCTTTATTAGTAGTAGGGTTCCCTCGTTGAACAGTGTATGGATAGATAACAGCATCCGAAAATTTGTCATTGAGTGTTTTTGCTAAACAGTATAGTAATACGGCGCTATCAAATCCGCCACTAAGCGCAATTATATTTTGTTTAGAGTCTGTGTTAATATACCCATCTCCATAAGGTGTTTTATATGTCTTCATTTAAATTGCTCCGCAAATGGGTCAAACTCTGTTCCACATTTTTGTGCACAGACTCCTAGTTTACCTTCTGTAATACTTTGTTTACTCCAACTATCAGTAATACTTTCCAATATTCCGCTGTTGAATACTGTTTCAAGTTCAATGTTAATAGCGTCTATTTTGTCTTTGCCGCCAGCCATATCAATATGATCCCATATTTGTTCTACACGGTAATCTTTGTGCCACCACTTGTACATACGTCCAGCAGTCCAACAGCAAGGCATTAATAAACCTTCTGCTGTAATAAAGATTTCTTTTTTCTCTACGGCTTTACATCGTATACTACAAGTATTATAATATTCAGTCATACTTCCGTATGTTTTTTCAATCTCTTTTTGTTTTAGCAGTGCTAAGTTTTGGTTATCTAACTTTTGTGGCTTTTGTAGTAGTTGTGTTTCTTGACCTTTACGATTTTGTGCTTGGTGCTTGTCTTTACCTTTGTTACTTGCTGTAAAGAATCTACCGCTTTTCTTACGCTGAAACTTTTCACATCCCCATTCAGCGGCAAGTGCTTCAGCTTCCGCTACTTGATGCTCGTTGTGTCCGAAGATGATAAAATCCCATCTTGCTCTACCACCGGCTGCAATAAAAGCCCGCATGTTTCGTTCCACTTTGTCCCACACCACGTTCTGTCTATAAAGATGATTAGTATCATCAAGGCCATCCACACTAAAAATAACAGCGCCATGACGACCAATCGTTCCCGCCAGTCCAGTCCACCATTCTTCATTCTTTGCTCCACCATTTGTATTCATACTTAGCCACATTGTGGAGTTGTGTTCACGGAAGTAACGGAATATTTCTAGGGTGTCACGAGCAACAATAGGATCTCCCAAGTTGCCGCACATGTACATTGTTTTTAATTGACGAATGAATTCAGGCTTAAAGATACGTTTACAGTCTGCTAAACTTAATTCAGCATTATTAATATGTCTATTGTCGACACCGCCGTTTTCATTACGATCACACATAGGACATGCCGCTTGGCAGCGTTGTGTAACTTCAAGGTGTACCATTTCTATTTCACTGTAATTATACATTAATTTCCCATTTAGGTATTGATACATCGGCTCCACAACTACAGTGTTGTCTAGTACATGATATTGGAGCAGTAGGCAACACTACATTATTAATATCATTAACATTACCGTATGGTTCTGTAATATAACATGTTGATCCGTATATATCTCCGTTTGGATTTATACACAATCTATCTATACCAACATTACATTTCCAATTAAGGAATTGATCTTGTTTAGTATTAATTAAATCTTGTGCTGAAATTTTATCTCCATTGTATAAAACTGTTGATGTATCAATTGTTTTTACTTTATTATACTTAGTACGATTGATTCTTTGTACAGAAAAATCATGGTGTTCAGGCGTGTACCCGTCAACCAATCCAGTACCATCATGATGTTTTATAAGTTTAGTTGCTACATCTATTTGTAAATCTGATTGTTCTAGTCTATCATAAAACTCTCGCATTTCAGTTAACCTATTGGGCGGCATCATTAAGAATATTTTTGTATTATAACGCAAATGAAGTGATTTTGCAATCTGATAAAAATGTTCTGTGTCAGCATATTCAGTATGAAAGCTAAAAGCCATTTCATCGATCGGGGCGCTAAATCTGTCCCAATATCTTACACTCCTGGATCCGTTTGATGTAAATTGAATACTAGTTTTGTTTTTATGACTATCAACTAAATCTGTACAGAACGTTTCGAATTCAGGCCACAGTGTAGGCTCTCCGCCAGTAATATCTACTATTAGTGGGTCACCTTTTCTAAATCTATTAATCATGTCTATTACTGGGTAATAGTTTTCAGGCCATCTATTTTTATTATCGTGTAGGTTTGGCGCACAGTATGTACAATTGTAATTACACACAGTAGTAGCAACCCAAACTAATTTTTTCCAAGGTTCACTTAGTGATATTCTACTCATTATCCAGCACTAACTTTATGTCTTTACCAGGACCATACTTGCTGGGCAAGTCGCCATATTCTTCTACGTACCATTCAATTACAGCACAATACCATTTTTGACTGTCGTGGTGTGCCAATTTGTTAAACTTGTAAATGTTGTTATTAGTTGCTGACATTGTACTTAGAGCTCTAGCACTTTCAGTTTGTAACTGTCGCAATGTTAAATCATTTATATCCAATTAACATAAACCTTTTGTATTTGGGCAGGTCTAAATTGCCTGCGTATAACGTATTTGACATAGGTGACATATTACTAAACTCAGTAATGTCTTTAACACAGTTAACATGCTCCAGGACATCAAAAAAGTTATTACTTTGTAGTATTACTAGTTTACCATCTGGTATCTTGGCATACCATTCAGCAAAGTTTTCTATATGCTCACAACTTGTGTTTATAATTGTATCAGGATTATCTGCTATAGGTCGACTCATTCGATTATTAGCATTGCTCCAGAACTGCCATGTGTGTTCGTTATAATCTATGTCCATTATATCTTGTGTAATACTTTTGAATCGCCATTGTTCCATAAACCACGGCTTGTTGAATGTTTCAGCAATGTCTACACAAGTAGGATCAATATCAAAACTTCTAACTTTATCTACTTTAATGTCACTTTCAAATAACATTGTAGCAAGGGTAGCATACCATCCGGCGCACAAGAATACTGTGCCTAGTTCTACATCAAGTTTTCCTAGTTCAGTTACTAACCATTGTTTGCTTTGTAGTTGTCCTCTACTAAAACAGTCAGTGTCAATAACTGTATTGTTTATAAAGAAACTTTTAAACGCACTAGTAAATTGTGTATCTACATAACTGTTGAGGATAGGCCATAATTTATATATATTATCTTCTGTAATTAGTTTGCGTAAGTCTTCGTTGTCCACTAACTTAAAAATACTTCGAATATTTTTGTTTACTATAGCAGTTCTATATAGCTGTATTGTTTCGTCTTCTTCTGAAAACAATCTAAACAAACTGTATAAATTGTTTTCAACAATAGCTCGCCTTAAATCGTCACTATGTCCGCTTACATCCCATTCACTAGCTATTCTAAAGATACTGTGTAAATTTTCTTCTAATACTGCGCTGCGTAAGTCACTGTCTATATCGTCACATAATCTAAAAATACTGCTTAAATCTTGATCAATAACCGCACGTCTTAGATCAGCAAGCTCATCTATTTGTGGATACAGTATTTCGTATCTGTCTAATATTTCGTGTAATTCTAAACTCATTATGTTTTTGTTGCATCGTCAAACATAGTATGTAGCCATGTAAAATCATTAATTTTGTTTAATACATTAATATTTTTAGCATAGTGTGTGCCAAACTCTCGACCCTGATTGGCTCCCATCATACAGTATTCACCATATGGTCGAGATTTGCCACGAGTACACCAAATATCTAAACGATATTCGTTATCAATGTTATCGCCATATTCAATAATACTACTAGATAGTTTTGTACATTCTCTAAAGGCGCTTTTCCAAGCATCAAATGGGCTAGTATTAAAGGCAGTAATATTACTAATCTGAAACTTTGGTACAAAAGTACAACCAATACTAGTAGTCATATCTACTCGCCAGTCTTTGGCATCAAGTAGTGCTTTACGTGGAAACAACTTTGCTCCGCCATATCCATATACTAAATCATTAACTGGGTTACGGCTACGCCACACATAAACACACTCTGTTTGTGGTATGGAATCGTATTCTAATTTATTTGCCATTGGCTTAAAGCGAAAACTAAACTCTTCTTCAATTACAGCATCAGCATCAATCACATAAAAGTGACTAGTTTCACTAAGTTCAGCCGCAGCTTTATGAGCATTGAATATACCCTTTACTCCTTGTACACGTTTAGCATGTGGTGCGTGGTGTTGTAGGATCTCAAAGTTTTCATCAGCATCAGCTTCATTATAGCTGATTTGTATTACGTCTAGCAATCGGTATTCTCCTGTGGTGTTCTGTATAATAATATACGATTATATACGATTTGTCAATAGTTATTCGTATATAAAAGGATCACGTTTACGTAATTCTTCTAATCGTTTTTTTATCTTCTTTTTTTGTTGATAACGATCCCATGGATACATTATAAAATTTCTAATTCTGGTAAGCATACCTTTACTCCATATTGTTGTTCCCAACGTAGCGCATCTTGTTTAGTATTTACTAGGGGTTCGCCTTTGATGTTTAAACTTGTGTTAAGCAACATAGGACAACCTGTTTTCATTGCCCAACTCTTTAGTAAGGTATAAATCCAGCCATTTGACTCATCCACTGTTTGTACTCTTGATGTATCATCATAATGTACAATAGCAGGAAATAAATGTGGTTGACGACATTTAAGTGTGTACTGCATAAATGGTGACTCAGTAAAGTTTTTGGGTAACTCAAAGTAATCTGACAAATGCTCTTTTAATATCATAGGAGCAAATGGTCTAAATGCTTCACGATGCTTGATTGTATTAACACGGTCCTTTACATCTACTCCCCTAGGATCAGCAAAAATGCTTCTGTTTCCGAGAGACCTTGGGCCAAATTCACTTCTACCGCTGGCAACGGCGCAGATTTTTTTGTTTGTAAGCTCGTTAATAATAGCTTTGACGGGGTATTCTCCGTCGATGTCGTGTCCGGTGTAGGCATGTGTAAACTCCATAAATTGTTTCTTGTGTGCTAGTACACATCCTATTGCGCTACCAGCATCACCAGGATTAGGCATAATCCATACGCTATCAAAATATTTATAAGCAATGGGATTAGCTACACAATTGAGCGCACAGCCTCCCATTAGTACTAAATTTTTACACTTAGTTTTGTTGGCTGTTATTAAACAATATGCTTCAAATATTTCTTCGTATATACGTTGGGTGGCCGCAGCGATATCAGCATAGTCTTGTACACTATTCAAGTCAGTACGCCAATCTTGACATCCTCTGTGACAGTTACGCTTGAATATAATACGTGGATCTTTTAAACTAGGCATCTGTTTGATAAAGTCATGTTTAATAAGATCATAATACTTGCTGGAATCGCCTATAGCAGCCATGCCCATGAGGATGTATTCGTGTTCCTGTGGCTTTAGTCCTATACGCTGTGTCATAGCACTGTACCATATACCCACACTGTGTGGATAGTTCTGGCTCCAACGCTTACGTAGTTTACCACCAGTGCCTTGCCATATACTGATAGTATTCCATTCTCCGATACTATCTAATACAAGTATAGCACTGTCTTTCTCACCTGGATTGGTGTAATAACCTGCGGCTGCATGACTTAAATGATGACTAACTGTAGTGCTTCTAGGGGCATCTGGCAAGTATCTGCGCATATATCTAGTAGGTGATTCCTTGCCAAGTAGTGTGTATTGCTTTGCGTATAACTGTCGTGTTTTTTTAAGTAACGGACGTTCATAGTAGTATATACGGTCTGGTTTACCAAACTCTAGTGCTTCAGCGATTAAATCAGGATGTAAGTTTTTGTCGTTTTTAATGCGACTATAGCGTTCACTATGACTGGCGAACTCTAATCCAGTTTTACTAAACACTGCTAAACTAGCATCATGTGCTTGTCCTGTCCATCCCCAAGTTATATTATTTTTCATTATGATTATTAACAAAATCGTAGAGATTAGTATCACAAAACGATATAGTATCACGTTCAAAACTTGCGTTATGATACTGTCCTAGTCCTGTGCGCATCTCTGTTTCTGCTTTCTCTGTATATTCATGTACCAAGTCAAAATTCATAATACCCTGGTCATTGACTGACGCATAGAATCTTGCATTATAGTTATTAGTCAAACTTGGTCCAAACTCTGCCATATCTCTTATTTTATCAAAATTTAAATCTATACTAAATGCTCCAAACACACTATATAATGCCCAAACAAATGCTATATACTCATGAGTTAAACCATATTTAATTCTTGTTGGAGTATCTACCATAGAGTCAATAAAATAGTCAAAGTCAGCATCCATTTGTTCTACAAATTCATTAGGCGTATCATTTTCAAATTCTATACTATAAAAGTCTTTAATATTTTTATATGATTGTGTATTAATTACATATGAATTATGATCTTTCATAAGATCTAGGAAAATTGCCATAAACTTAATACGCAATGAACGGTGTAATATAGTATTACGATAATCTTCAGTATACCATTCATCTTCAAAATAACTTTTATTAACGTCGACTATCTGATATCTTTCGTATCCATTGGCTTCAATATCACTAAATTGTGCTATCCCACATCCAAATCCAGGACTTATAGCATATAAATCATTACGTATATTCCATAAAAACTGCAAGCTCTGAGCAGCATGTATATTATGCTCACTAGGGAATCCAACAATCCAATTCCCATGACAATTTACACCAGCTAGTTTTGAATCTTTAAGGTTTGCTACCATTGATTCAATCTTTACATTTTTTTTCATACTATCTAATACTTTTTGGCTTCCGCTTTCTAAACCAAAACTCAAACTCATACATCCGCTTTGTTTTAATTTGTGAAAGAAATCTAAATCCATACGGGCGTCACATCTAGCATAACTATTCCAGCGAATCCGCATACCACTTTCGATAATGCCGTCAACTAGATCTTTAAACTCTTTCATATTACCGTTAACTAAACTGTCAACAAACCAGAAGCGCCGTGTACCATATTTGTTGTATTGATATTTCATTTCTTCTACAACTCGGTTAGGTTCTCTCCAACGAAACTTCCAAAAATGTGTCTCACTACAAAACGTACATTTCGCAACGCATCCACGGCTAGTTTCTAGACTTACTCCATCACTATAGTCATACCAACTGAGATCGTAATCATCATAGTCAGGAAATGGCAATTTGTTTAAGTCCAAGTTGCCTTTAAACCCACCATATATTTGTGTTGTAGTGGATTTAGGTGTTGATCTATAATTTTCCATTATTGTAAGAAGTTCTTGTTCACCTTCGCCAGTAATAGCATAATCAAACAACAGAATATCTGTATTGTTTTGTTTGTTATACCAATTCTGTTCATGTGTTAATCTATTGTGGTCAAAGGCTCCAGGGCCGCCTACTACTACAGTAACATCTGGACATTGTAGTTTAAGTTGGTGTACAAAATACATAGTAGGCTGTAGATTTGTCCAATATACACTTAACCCAACAATGTTGGGTCGACGTTTAGCAATAACTGCTACGTGTCGATCAATTATTGGCTTTAAACTTTCGTGAATATGTTGCCAATATTGTTCTTCTACCCAGTATTCAGTTTTAGTACTATTCCACCAGTCTGGGTGTTCTTGATCTGGTGATGCAATTTTTTTCTGATTAAAATGTCTATACGAGTTGATATTAATGTCAGTGACACTGACTTGATAATCATACGATCTCAACAACCCAGACAGTCTAGCAATATTGTAAGGAGGAAAAATTACTCCCCAACTTGGCAGTATTACTAGCTCAATACTGTCTTTAAATATAGTTTGTGTTTTACTTTTAAAATCACTATAATACGATGGTCGCCGTTCGCTATTATTATAAATTTCACTCCAGTACCCCACACGAGTACTTTTTGCGTCAATCCCACCTAAATGACTGCTGTCATGCTTAATAACATCACGAGCCATCATTTTCTTTAAAACCATATCTCGGTCAGCTGTAAAATCTTCATCATCGTCATGAATTACAACACCGCCGGTTGAGATTTTAATATCAGGTTCATTCATCTAATAAATTCCATTCATTAATTAATTCTGCTAGTCTAGGGTGTAGTGTATCATTAAATGATTCAATTCTAATGCCATCGAACGCTATAGTTCTTTTAGCACATTGCTTACGTAATCGGTTAACATCATTAGGATCTACCAGTGGGTTACGCAACCTATCCAATAACAAATGTATTCTAGTGCTTGCCATATAATTATCAAAGTCTTGATAAACATCAATTACACGACCCTTGTACTCAGCAGAATTAATATACTCATCAATTTCATCTGCAATTTGTAATCTATCCGACTCTGGTAATATTTCAATATTAAATTCATGTGGGTGTTCGATTAAATTTATTACTGGCTTGCCATGACGTTGTTGCATACCGTAATCATACCAATATTTTAGTGTATTTTTAATATTAAAAATATTATATATTCCAACTGCGCTCAAATAGTTCACAGTACAGTTTGGCAAATCCATAAATGCTAACATGTTATTATGCATAACTTCACTATTGGCATTCTTACGTTGATATTCATTTACTTTAGGATCTAAAACTAAATTACTATCACCACTAAAATCTATTCTTACTTCAGTGAAATATTTAAGTAATCTAATAATTTTACCCTTCCCAATACTTCCATTTGTAGTAATAGCTAAAACAAAATCAGTGTTACCAGTTTCTACACACCACTGTATTAATTGTATACATCCAGGGGTACTTAATGGTTCTCCTCCAACAAGTTTTAAAACAACAAAGTTATTATGACTGAGCCAGTTGTGTAAACTATTCTGTGTTTCTGGATTATTAACCCATTTGCTCATATCTTTAAATGTAAGTCCAGTAGTTGCTTTAGGATCAGCTGGATCAACTCCTGTTACATAAGCGCCAGTTTCTTTGTATACTTCTGTGTGTTCTATCTGTTCGTTATCAATACTATCACTAACACCAGGAGTACACATTCTACATTTGTAGTTACATATATGTCCAGGACGGACGTCTGCCCACATTGGGGTATTATAGCTATTACCAGTTTCTACATTAATATCCCAATCATCATCAATGTGACCAGATACTGCCCAGTGTTGTGATATCATTTTATTTGCTATAGCTCTATCACTACCCGGACCTTGCGCATCCTGTTTCCAACATGTTCTACATTCTGGTAGTGCTTCACCATCTAGCATACGCTGTCGTCGTTCTTTATACCAATCACCAGTCCAATGTTTTTGTAAATCAGGTTCATCACGAACATTAGGACGATATCCTAACTCATGCCGGTATGCTGCCAAACAACAAAGTGCTACTTCACCTTCAGTTGTGATATGTCCTTGAGTAAATGGTATTGAACAAAATCTAGGATTTTCTTCTATTTGTGTTTGATATAATTTTTTCATTTTTTAACTTTTTTCTTCTTCTTCTCAACATTTGATAATGTAACAGTAGTATCAGTAATTTGCAAAGTATCTGCGTATTCTAGTATACGTTTTAATTCTGGAAAATAATCTTTCCAGTATTGGACTTGCTTGTCTCCTTGTAAAACAATATCTTTCTTAAATTGTAACATAGCCATCTTATCAGTATCAATTGTAGTATTTAAATCTTCACTAATCTCTGCTAGTAATAGTTTAATACTGTTATCAGAATCTGTCCATACCTTTCGGTAATCATTATAAAATGCTGTGTACTGCGCATTTATATAGTCTACAATCTCACTCTCTAGTGGTACAATATCAATGTTTGATATAGAAAATTTGATATCAATATCTAATCGTTCTTTAAGGAACCAAATCAAATCCAATATATGTAAGATGTTCATTGTATTAACTGAAATAACAATACCAACTTCTGTGTTAGGCAAATCATAAGCATATTTAATAATACTAAAAAGAGCAAACTCTTTGTCACTAGACCAAGTATTTGGATATTCCATGAAGTCAAAATGCTCATAAATTCCTGATAACTCTACTACAAATCTGATACTATAGAATTTATCAAGTAATTCGTTACCAATTTCTGTTAGTGTAATATCAATATCATGTGTTGTGTTAACACGGAATACTAAAATAGTAGTGAGACTATCAGCAGACTCCACCATTTTTTCAAGTAATGACATTAATTTTTTAGTATCATGTAGTACATCATTGGGTACCACATATTCACAATCTTTCCAAAATGATTGCTTCATTTCAATTAGTTCTTGCTCAGTACTGCCTGTAATGTTAACTAATTTGTCTAGAAAGTAATCGCCTACTTCACGATTAAAGAAGCATCCAGTTTGAACTTTTACATCACTATCATATCTAAATGTGCGGGCAATTAATTCTGTATGTTGACTATATCCGTATCCCATACTGCTTGCTCTAGCAACCATTGGTTTAACTCTGTCATCAGCAGCGCCAGCAAGTAATTTTGTTACATTTTTATTCATATTAATTCTACTATAGGTTTAATTTTGGTTAATAAGTTATAATCAGTTATTGTATTTTCTACTATCTTACCCAATGGAGGAGATAGTACTTGAACGTCAGCAAGGCCATATCCTTTAGCCCATTTACTAAATGAGCTGTCAGTAAACGAAGAATGAGCATTTCCAAAATGTAAAGTCATACATCCATTAATATGCTCTATATTACGTATATCTGCTTCACTGGCATCATCATACTGAGTATAACATGTTTCATAATCTTTGCCGCCAATACTTTTATGAACTACAACATCGTATTCACTGTGATTTTCTGGAAAACTATCTAATAATTCTTGATAGGTAATAGTTCCTAAGAAGTTATCGTTACAGAATTCATCACGTAAACATACTTTATCTTCTGTAAATGTAAAGTCCTTGTCCCACTTTATATTAAATCTACTATTGGTTAAGGTATCTGATCCCATATCATTTAATACTTGCTGAGCAGCTAAACTGTGTCGGCGATCTTCGTAAATATGTACGTTAGCATTAATAATATGTATTTCTCGGTCAAATGCTGCCATATCAATTACAGTGTAATCTCGTGGAGCATGTTTTCTAACATACTGCCTTACTTCTATACTACTAAGTGTTTTGCATTCTAGTAATTGTTCTTCTGTTAATCCATGATGCCAACATGATGCGGTGAAAGAAGCTGTAGTAAAGCATCTATGAATTCGATTAGTTTGCATCCAACTCATACCTTCATATGCTCGATATGGATACTTTTCACCATGTATTATCTGATTAACTTTGTCAATTGACTGGTTAATTTTTATAACTGCGTTTCGTTGTTGCTCAATAGCATCATCACATTGTGAATCATGTATTTTTCCAGTTTCCCCATAGCTAAACATATTTACAGGTTCTGCTACTGAGGGGATATTTAAATCTGTGTATCTGTTAAAAATAGTTAACCATTTTTTTACTAGCGGTGTATCTAATAATTCAATGAGCAAATGCTCAGTGTTAAATGTTATCTTTACATATTGTGTCATCCAATTACCTCAAATTTTGGTGTACAGAAGATTAGTTTTCCGCCATCAGCAATCCAATCTTTCATTATACGATTGACAAATAAGTCTTTGAAATGGAATGGAAATACCAAAAAGTAATCAGCATCAGCTTTAGCATCATCTTCGTGTACAATTGGAATACTACTGCCTACTAGATACTTATCTATCTTATCTGGATGTATTTCTGCTGCTCCAGTAATGGTGTTACTGTCTAATCCATAATACTGCATAATAGTATTACCTTTAGTACTTGCGCCCATAATATAGATTTTTTTACCAGCTTCTACTTCTTGATTAATAAAATCCATAGTGCGTTGTCGATTTTCATCAATATTATCAGCCCATTCAGCTATACGAGTAGATGTAATATCTTCCGCATATTCAATACTACCAGTAGTATAGTGCCTAATGAATAACTGATAACTGCCGCCATTGATATCATTCTCACGTACTTTATATATTTCAAGACCATGTCTTTCCATTAATACTACTAAACTACGATAGCTATAGTATTCAATATGTTCGTGAATTACATTACCCAAGTCGTTTGTTGATAGCATTGGCGCTGCAGTCATTAATTGACAAAGCCAAATTCCTTTGTCACTGAGTACTTGTTTAATGTCAGCAACAAAGCTATTAGGATCATCCAAGTCATAAAACATGGCAACTGTAGTAATAGCATCTGCTTTCTGTGCGCCTACATACTTGGACCAATTGTCGTAGTTAAAAAAGTCACCAATCATAGTATCACAATGGTTTTCTAGTTCACTGTGTATATTTTTAGCAGGGTCACAACCAACTCTCATATATAAATCACTATCATAATTACTAAGTAGTGTTCCGTCGTTTGCTCCAATATCTAATACAACTGAGTTAGGTTTTAAATCCGCTTCTTGTGTAATATCTTGTACAATGCTTGCTAAATTGTCAACAATTTTTTTGTTTAGTCTTGACAGATACCAATAGTTCTCGTATAGTTCTTGCTCACGTACTGTATGACTTAATTGTATTAGGTCACATTCTTCACAGTGCATTAGTGTTAGTGGAGCGCTGCCCACATCTGTATTTGGTAATTTAGTAAACGCATTTATCTTTAGCTCACCAATATCAAAAATAGTTTTATGTAAAGTTGCTGAACAGCTTCTACACTCTTTAACTTTTTTAACTTGTCTCATGTGCTTTATCTCCTGTTATGTGTTCGTATATACTGTGTGCGTAATGAAAGTGAGCTTGTTCGTTAGGATGATTATCATCTTTGCTTACTTTACCGTATTTCTCACGAAATTCTAAAATATATATAGATGGCACTTGTACTCTATTAAACACTTCTTTGTCTGCTATATGGTCAGGGTATGTAACAAAATGATATACCTGCGGACACTTAAAAATATGCTTTATCATTAGATCAATATGATTCATCATCATTGACATATCAACTATAGCATCATACTCATCATAAAGCAAGTTGTAATATGCGTCAGCTTGCTTTACTAGATGCTTACTTATATTTCTTTTTGTACGTTCTTGTTTTGAATGTTTTTTCATAAGCCAAGGACGTAGTGTAGGGTTTTTCCTAATTTGTTTTCTATTACTACATTCTATTTTATCATATTCAGCTTTGTCATGATCTACTGGGTTTGTTATTATAGTATGTCTTCCTATATGTGTCCAATTGAACACTACTATGTCTGATTCAGTAAAGTTTTGGTAGTTACATGCTGTATACCAAATTTGTTTATTACTACTTCCGCCATCACCTTGGTTATCTAAATCCAAACTAAGCAATTTGCTTAGTATACTAGGCCAAGGTTTATTAGGATCAGTAAATGTTCCCTGTGTATAACTACACCCAAATGTAACTAACTTAGTCAATGGCACACTCTCGATAAACTTTAATTATCTGTCTCACAATAGTTCCCAATCTGTTAATACTTGTTCAGCACGTTGTAATAGTTCTGGAGTATAGTGATTTAATTTTGTTGGCATATCATCTGTTTGTACCAATCCCCATGGATTATTATCAATTAAGTCTTCATATTTAATCTGATAATCAAACATATGGTTGTACTTACGATATGTACACTGCTCATGAATTAAAATTGCTTCATAAGAAATTAAAGTATCTTCTTCAAACTTTAAATCAGTAGGAGTAGTATACGTTTCACCAGCGTTAGGGTACCATTGTCCTTTATGCCATGCGATTGCGTTACTTAAAAAATGTTCTACTCTATTTTCTCTGTACAACCATACAAACTCAATTTTATCACGGTAAGGTTGAAATTTATTAAGATCAACATTTTCGTCAGTAAATATTTTAGTAACAAATGGATCGTGCTTAAACAAATCAACTATACGAGTATCTAAATCATATGTGTCATTTTTATTATTACTTTCACTTAAACTAAGTGGTGCTCCAATATATCCAGTTCTTTCAAATGCGGAGACTAACCAACTGCTGCCAGACCTAGCTGGTGTTACAATGATTTTATTTTTGTAGTTATCAATTATATTCATTTCCATTCCACTCTCAATACTGGTTCTTGTAATACACTATCCCAGTCAATATCTGCCTTGTTTGTACAAGTACCCAATGGTATTTTACCAATACAAAAAGGATCAGTTGGTACTCCATGATCAATTAGCCATTTTTGAAATTCTGGGTGTTTTAATACTTCAACAGTCATACTGTTAGGTTGTAATTCCCAACCTGGACAGTAAGTTTTGTCAATATTTGTTATATCAAATTGAGCAGGATTATCCATATTTACCCAACATGTATAATACTCTTTACCTAGTACAGCAAATGGTAACCAAAGATCAGGTTCTGTATCGTAAGTACATAAACTACGCAATGTGTTGTCAATTTCGAATACATCAAAAGCAGTATCTTTGCCACTAGTATATCTTTGAATGATGTGCCGGCCATCATTAATATCATAACCCCATGCCCGTAATTCATTAACTCTTGGACTATTGACCGTTTCTTCATACCAATGTATATCACAGTTCATTTCAAATAGTATTCTTGTAACATCAGCATTTGTATCTTGTGGTACTACAAACTCAGGAGTATGATCTTTATCAGGATTATAATTTTGCCAGTGATTCCATTTACTATCAATAATAGATTCTAGACTAGCATTAGGTAATTCCCAATTAGTTTTAGTAAACGCACCATGTGTTATCCACATGTGTAATTGATTTAATCGTTGTTGCGATACTACACTTGATCCCATTTTACCAGGAAAGTTTATATTGTATTTCAGTTTAAGCTCGTCAACATGCGCATCAAATTTTGCGCTATACTTGTTTCTAATCTGGTCAACTTCTGCTTGTGGCATTGTAACTTCAGGGAATACATTTTCATTCCAGGTAGATATAGGATCAAGATTACTCACAGTGTCAAGCCAACTATCCACAAATTTGTTTCGAATAAGTTCAATCTCAACAACACCACTTTTAAAATGTATTTTCATTTAAAGTCCTTTACATAACTAATGTCAGGATATGTATGACTTCCAGCGCAATCTGCGTTGTTGTCTGATAGTACTTGTAGTCTACTTAATCCAAGTTCAGCAGTTTCTGGTGTCATAAAATAATGCCACCCAGCGAACGTTATATTATCATCTTCATAAGGCACACTCATATCTCTACCATCATGTACTGCCCGTTGGCACCAATCATAAAAGTTTTTATCATCAGTTAGTATCATTCCACCACGTATTGTACTTAATATCTTCTTAAACTGGAAACTTAAACACTGACTGTTACCAGACTGGTAACAATTACGGTAAAGTCTAGCTGCGCTATCCACAACATTAGTATTACCGATATTATAGCACCCACTCCACACTTTGTCAATAAAATTTACGTCTAGATCTAAATGAAGTGCTTGCATTGCTACACTAACATATGTGTTTTTAGGTAGAGATATATAGTTTAGATCTGGGTTTTGCTGTTTATAGTAATACAGACTTAGATAAATTGCGTGTGAACAACAATCAGTTGCTGTGGCATACGGCGCACCTGTATACTCTGCAATCTGAGATTCAAACTCATGTACTAAATCAAACGGATTCATATGCTTACTCTTTGTATAACTTTATTACGTAATATTTGTTCCATATGGTCAGGTTTATTTCTAATATTGCCAATTGGTATTCTTCCTATATTATTTGCTGTAGGCTCTACTGGCAAATGATGTATGAAATCTGGTAGTTGCCACAAATCTTTCCATTGATTTAGTGGATCTATTTCCATTGCTAATGGGATGCGATTGCCAATTGGTTTCATTTCACTGTGATTAGGATTATCATTGTCCCTGTAAGTCTCTCTATAATCTTTACCAAGTATACGTTTAGCAAGATATACATCGTGTTTTTCTAATGTCATTAATTGTAACCATTCATCTGTCATCTTAAGAGCATACTGCCCTGCATTTTTAACTTGTTGATCCCAGTAAATGTTACTACAACTATCAGGTAATTTTCTAGTACCACCTATAAGTAATGCTTCACACTGATGGCACAGGCTGTTAAGTTTTCCTATGTACTGAACATCTTTAGCATAATCAGGATAATTTTGATTAGCATGTTTACTTTCTACTAGCTCTACACACCAATGATGTAAGTTATTCATAAGTTGCTGTAAAATATCAGGTTTATTATAGTCTGACACTTGTATTTCTGTACCATTATAATAACGTATACCTTCCATCAATTCAGCATATAGTGTAGTAAATTTTTGTTGATCAAACTCAGTGCTTCTATTTTCTATTGAACTTATTTCTGTTACATTTAACTCATGCTTAGAAAATTCAGTTGCCCAATTATGTATAAGTGGACTATCAATTAGCTCTATAACAAGTTGTGTATCATCGTTAAGATGTAATATCATTTCCATCTTTATCTACCTTTACAATTGGCGGGTTGCTATCGTGCCATCTTTTTGTAAGCATACTAACAAACTTAAAGTCAGTCAGTGCTATAAATGTGTGTGCTGTTCCAATTGGTATACGTATACTATCACCAGTTGTTAATACTATTTCATGTATAGTGTCACTATACTCTTTAAATAAACACTCGCCGTCTACAATAACCATATACTCATCAAAATGAGGATGGTAATGATAACCACGAGCATCTCCCTGTTTTGTAATCATTAAGTTGTATTCTACTATGTTGTCATCTGGATAGAAACTACGAATAGTACCTCTGTGATCTTCAAACAGTTCTGCTTCAAGTACTTTACACTTATCCATTATAATCGCATGCCTTTAAATACAGTTTTCTTAAATAGTTTATTTTCTTTATCAATATACTCAAACAGTTTACTTGGTATTCCTAGTTTCTTACATGCGTTGTTCATTGCTAATACATCCTTGGGTAAACAAGCACCGCCATATCCTCTGAGTTCTGGCTTAACATCTAAATATTCATCTGGTAAATCACTATTACGCAGAAATGCTGACTTAACATTGTCATAGTTAGCGCCTAAACTGTTACTTATTTCAAACATAACATTAGAAAATACTACCCGCAACGCATTGAATGTATTGTGATAATATTTCATTAGTTCTGCTTCCGTGGGAGTAACTCTCATTATATCTTCTGGCAGTTTTCCATGCGATCGTTGAACAAGATAATAGTGATTAACATTTTCAGTACCCACTAATAATAATCTATGGTCAAACACAAAGTCATATTCCGCACTGCGTTCCTTTAGAAACTCTGGTACAAACACAATTCTATCATCATACTGCGCAATTAATCTTTGAGTTGTTCCAGGTGATACTGTTGACTTGATACCGATAACACCTTCGTAATTTGCTTGTTGTAATTCAGCAATAACACTTTCTACGATACGTGTGTCGCACTCTCCTTGATCGTTAGTAGGTGTAGGCACACACAGATACACAATCTCTGCTTCTAACAAATCTTCTATCTTTGTGCCGAGTGTAATGTCATGTGGTATAACTGTGTACCCACAATGTTCAAAGCCTGTCTTACATGCTTTGCCTACTACTCCTAAACCTACTATTCCTATTTTCATTTTATCATGTGCCTAACTGTATAATTTATTTCTGCTAATTTAATTGAATCATTCTTGAAATAATCATCAACTGTTGCCTTTACCATTGGGAAGTGTCCATAATCATCTAAAATCAGATGTCCGTTTTTTACTAGTTTTGGATAAAAGTGATTTAATACATGTCTAGTTGGTTTAGCTAAATCTACATCTATACGTAAAAGAGCAATACTAACAGGAGAATTAGCAGGAATAGTATCTTCTACTATACCTTCTATAAATCTGACTTGGCCTAGATAGTTACATTCAGCAAAGTTTTGCTTAACATCTTGTAATGAACTATAGCACCAGTTACTGTTACCAAAGCTATCTACTTTTTGTTCCACATACCAATCTCTTAAATTTTCGTTCTCTTTTGTAAGTTCGTTGGCTTCAGGAATAGGCACACCACTAAACGTATCATACATCCATATATCACGCTCTTGCTTGTAGTGTTTTAAAACTTCAGCCATAATCATACAACTGCCGCCCATAAAGACTCCGCATTCTACAAAATCTCCTGGTATATCATTCAAAATAATATTTTCAACTGTATCTATTAAATCTAAAACTACTGACAACTTCGTAACAGTAAATGGGCTACACTGGTAAGCAATTTCTTTCTTCCACTGTTCAATACTTAAAGGTGTTAGCTCGTCTTGCCAACGGTAACTTACATCTCTATAATCATTTTTATACTTACGACTTTGTCTTTCCATTATGATTTCCATTTTACACTACATCCAAAACTAGGGTTAGGTTCCCATGTAATAGGTTTATCTATTAATGTCAAGTCTAATGCGTGTCGTAAACTACTGCCAGTTGGCATTAAATCATTACTAGTATGACTAGGATCTAATTCGCCATGATAAACAACTATGCTTTTTTTGTCTAATATGTAAAACTCAGGAGTACATACTGCGCCGTAAGCACGAGCAATACTTTGATCTTCATCAAATATATAATCGCACTGTAGGTCATACTTTTCACTAAACGCTGGCATGTATTCAGGCGCATCTTGTAAATTGCTATCATCGGTTGTTGGACTTGCGTCATTACTATTAACTGCTACAATGTTTACACGATCCCGATAGTCTTTAACAAGCTGACTAATAGCTGGCATTCTGAATAGCACATAAGGACAATGATTACATATAATCATAATTAAATTAATCTCGTCAGGCTCGCAAAGTGTGCTAATGCGATGCCCCATCATACTGTCGCTAATTTCTAAAGACATGTCTTTAATCCTGTTCTCAAATCTGTCCATTCAAAGTCGGGAACAAATTTGTGTAGTTTAGTTAAGTCGGGTGCTCTGCGTGGAGTGCTTCCTGGAGGACTATCGAGTAATTCAAACTGGTTGCTTAACTCTAATAGATCTACAATAATGTTAGCAACATCTACAATTTTACTCTCTGTTGGAGATCCAATATTTACAATTTGATTTTTTTGTTCTAGCATTTCAATTGTAAGTTTTACCGCATCGTCTATATAACAAAAGCTTCTAGTATCGTCCCATCCATATAGACGGTTATCGCCTTGTTGTATACGTTCAATAAACTCTGGAATAAAATGATTCTCTTGTCCAGGCCCATATATATTATGAAAGCGTAATATAGTATATGTATTACTATACTGTGCGCTATGACTAATAACAGCACTCTCCATGGCAATTTTGCCACTGGCATAACACCAACGTGGATTTGTAATATCGTCTATTGACAGCGCAACATCTTCAGGAGTAGGTACACTAGCCCATCCACGATTAACTGTTCCAGCATACTCTTCACTGCTACCAGCATATACAAAATGTGCGTGTGGGTAACGTTTGAGTAAGTTCATTGTGGGTGTAACAATACTGTCAATAACACTAAATGGTGTGCTATAAAAGTTCTTTGTGCTGTTAAATGCCGCTAAGTGTATTACTGTATCTACATCTGGTAACGAGTTTACAAATGTAGGGTCACTTAGATCGCCATTGTAATCACATCCATTATAGTCTACAGTAATACACTTAATGTTTTTTTGCAAATGCTTGCCGATAAAGCCATTTGCTCCAGTGAGTAATATCATGGTAACCTCTTTAATTAAGTACTATGTTTATTTATTAACAATATCATTCAGCATTTCCATAAACCTTTGCTGTTGTCCAATTTTAAATTCACCTTGAAGGTGATTCCAATTGTAAATATTTTGTTGGTGTATACGTTCTAATAATTCTGGAGTTCGAGGTATATTGATTAAATCCTCTAAACTATCTTTACACTTGTGTAGTCTATCAATCATATAAGGTTCATTATCATAATCTTCACTAATTAACCAATCCCAAGTTTTAAATCCCCATTCGTTTAATTGTTTGACTATACCTTGCTGACCAATCCATATACACGGCTGTTGATATACAAATGATCTAAACGTAGCCTCACTAATAAAAAGTCCGCCACTTTGTATATCTGTTTCCGTAATTACACTGGCAAAACTAGTATTATACCATGGTAAACTACTAACAGTTGTATCAGATCCAGCGCACCAATTACTATTATGATCAGGTACATCAAGTATGCGTGGTGTATTTAATCCAATGTCTGCCAAATCATGCCAGATTTTTTTTATTTCTGATGCTGTAATATTTTTACTAGATATGTGCTTACCATATTGATCTAAGATATATATAAATGCTCGAGCTTTATCTAAAAACCCCCAGCCATGTATTCTGTCTGCGATACTAACAAAGTTAGAATCTAACAATTGGTTACTGTGTAGTAACCAAGTCCAAAATATTCGACCTGGTTTCATATAGCGTTGTAAACAAATAAAGTTAGCATCAAAACTACGTTGTGTTATTGGTAAAAGATCCCATTGATCCTTCATTTCATGTACATGTCGTAATATATCATGTCCATAACAAGTAAACCCAAACGATCTTATTTTTTTGCTTTTCTGTCGTTGTTGTACACGTAAATCACCACTAACCCATACTACATTACTATAAGGTATTTGTGCTTGTTCACAAAATGTTTCTAATGTTAAATCAAAGTCATGACAGTGTTCAATTGGATACTCGCCTATTGGATTTGTACTTTCTTGGAATGTACTAAAAACAATACAAGCATCACCAACTTGCGCATCACGTATTACGTTTTCTGGTATATATGGTATAATATCACCCAGTGTTGCTGGATGTGAATCTGGATCACAATTTATTTCACACCAATGAATATACACACCAGTATTACGTTGGGGTAAGTTGTATAGTGTATCTATTAATTCTGGAACAAGAGGGCATCGCCAATCTTTGTTTCTATCAATTCGTGGTATCATCCCAATAGTTCTCCCAAATGTAGCTTAATTCTGGAAACACGGAACGAGTATCTTCTCCGTGTAGATCGTCTAAAATTTTATTATGTTTACACATTTCTCGTAAACTATCCTCATTACATGACACACTATTCATCCATTTAATGGAAGCATGTATTGTGCTGTACACTTTACTATGTGGTTTAACATTAAGATGCTTTAAATGATCTATCCAAATTTGTTCTACTTCCTGTTTCATATGATCTGGGAAATTTTGAACATTATAAAAGTCTGGGTTATTTAATATATTCCAGAACATATTGTGGGGCTCAACCCATCCATTTTCTATCCATTGTCGATTAAGTTCGCACACTGTATACGCATTAAGTATTTGTATAGTTGGACTTATGCCAACTTTAACATGCGGTGTTTCACTTTTTATAAGTGCCATATGATCCTGTATATCGCTCCATACAGTATCTTTGCGTATGTTTTCTGCTCGAGTTCCGAATGTATCAATACTACCTGCGCAATATACATTACTAAAATGCTTCCATATGTCAACAATTTTTGTTTTCTTAAATTTCATAATACTTAGGTTAGTACTATATCTAATATGTACGTCAGTTAGTTTTAATTCAATCAACTTATTTAAAAGTTTGTAATGCTCTTCCATAAACAATGGTTCACCACCAGCAAAATAAATCTCTTTCATATGTGGCAAATATTCCTCTAGTCTATCAAGTAGGGTATCACTGTCTTCTACCCCTTTGATGATAGCTATATTCGAATCTGTACCATAATTATAGATACCTTTTTCTTTTAGTTTTTTACTATCCCCAAACCATTTACTACTACTAAAATGTCCACACATCTTGCATCGCATATTACAAATATTGCTAAATCTTATATCTAAATATACTGGCTTTGCGTTTGGTGATGTTCCATCCTCTTGTGTAGTTATAACCATGTCTTTTGCTGTCTCATGAAACTTGGCAATTGCATCATGTCGCAAACTAAACCCACTTTGTTGTTCTTTAACATAGCACGTTCTACAATGCGGTACCTTTTTATCTTGAATTAGTGCTTTTCTTAACTTTTTAAATTCTGGGCCTGCCCATATATCATCAAAACTTTGCTTATTAATGTTTCCCATTGGGCGTTCCCAATCGCCGATACAACATGGTAATACTTTGCCATCTGCAGCAACATGTAAATGATTCCATAACAATGGGCAATAGCTGTCTGTTTTTTCAATTATATCGCTAGCAGACGCATTGTTTTGTATTAAGTCTATAATCTTATTCATAACATTTCCTATAATATTCTTCAAGTTCAGGAAACACGTCTACAAATTTCGTGTTTCGCCTGGCATCTATTGTGTCAATAAATTTTCTAAAGTTGGCCCGGTGTACTTTATTATCTTCATCTGAGCTATAGTAACAAGAATCGACAACTCTTCCCATCTTCTCTGCTTCGTAATCATAAAACGCTCGGTTGTCTTGACCTGACGTAAGATTTTCCATCATAAAATTATATTGGTCCCAGGCATATGGCATAACTAATTCCTTTGGGGGAGTTGCTAAACTTAAAAACGGAGGAAACGTGATAGGGCTAATATCCACGTGAACAGCACACGGCTTATCGCCTCGTACAAAATTGTCTATTAAATTATTTTTCAAGAAAAACTCTGAGTACTGTGTGAATCTACCGTTATATCTGTTTTTAGATTTTTTAACTTCTAATATTTTTTCTAGGAACTGACCATAGCTAGGTACACTTAATACACTATACGCTGACATTATTGTATTGTCAACTGTTGGATGTGTTTCTATTAGATACATTAACCTATCCCACAACATATTAAAGTCTAGTCCACTACGAATGTATTCTGCTTGTTCGCCCCAACCGTCTAAACTAGTGTATAGTGTAATTTTCTTTACTAGGTTCTCTTGCTCATTCTTCTTGATAAATTCAATCAGTTTTTGCCATGCTTGCTCTGGAGCGTTTAAGTTAGTGTTAATACCTAGCTCAAGATCTGGCATTGGGTGTTTTTCAATTTCATTTAGCAGTTTAAAAGTGTCTTTACTCATTAGCGGTTCACCGCCAGTAACTCTAAGAGTTTTTAAAGTTGTCCTGAGATCAGGCCACCATTTCCAAAATGCTTCAACATATGGATTATTTTGGTTGTGTGGTATTGGCAATTCGTTTATTGACTCTAAATATCCTAGACTATGGTAGTCCCAAGTAGGTTCTTTAGATTGAGCGTCAGTAAGCATAATAGATTCATTTTGTTGTTGTTCCTGTTGCCATTTACTGCTAAAGTGTGGACCACAGTATGTACATTTTAAATTACATGCGTTACTAAAACTAACTTCTACGTATTGTGGAGTATGGTCATCTCCTGTACCGCTTTGTACAATTGTATCAAAACGATCTTCAAACAAGTTAGCACTTTTTAAATATCGATCGCTAACTGCTTCTTTATTACTATCTTCCATTTTATAACAAAAGTTACATGGGCTAGGACGTTCACCATTTAACATAGCCTTACGTTGAGCTATTTTTTCACGACTATTATGAATTGCTTTATAATTTTGTGATATTTCTTCTAATGAAATTTTATGAGGCGCTGGATGGTGACAACTGTGTGTCATACCGTTATGCAAATGCATAGTTACTTGATCCCATTTAGCTAAACAAAATCCACTTCCAACCTTGTTTAACTTGTCCTTCATATCTAATGCTCGTTGTAATTCATTTTCATTCATTGTTGTAAGGCTTTCTGCCGCATAGACGAAAGGTTACCGAGACTAACATTTGGTCTATCAAAAATAGGATCTTTAAGATGATCTAAAAATGTTTGATGATCTGGATGCATGTCTTTCCAAATACATTTTTCATTATACTCTTCAGGGTTCCACGTTCCCCAATCACTAACCATGCTAAAACAAATTTGATGATGGTTCGGATACATTTCTGTCACTAATTCAATATACTGTTTCATTTCTTTATAGTTGTCATATTGTACAACAAAATCATATATAATCCTAAAGTTTGGAAACTCTGCTCTTTTTCCATCTAAAAAAGTACAGTTACTAAGTAGAAGATCCCAGTCGCCATTTAACCGAGTTTTATTTTCATACGTGTCTTTAGTGGCTGCATCAAAACTAATTCTACAGTCAGTTAAATTATTATGTATATTACTAATACGATTCCATAATTTAGGAGTATACATAACACCATTTGTTTGCATAGAGATAGATAAGTTTGGAAAATCTTTGCCGTTTAAATTGTAAAGCATATCCCTATAAATCTTACTAGCCCATGGATCACCACTACCAGTTACAAATATGCCAAAGTGTCTATCTGTAGGAGTAGTTAAAAACATCTCAACCATTTTATCATTGATTGCTTTTCTTTTTTCATACAGTGGTCCACTAGTGTATAGTAATTTAGTAGTTCTACAGCTTGGACATTTTAAATTACAACTTTCATCATTACTAAAATTAATATACGTTGGCATTGCTGTACTTTTTAAGTCTTTTGTTTTAAGAGCAACTAATTCATGCTGATGTACTGTATGTTTTTCATCTAGAATATCTTGAATGTTTGGTAGATTGTTACTTTGTATTACAGGACAAAAACTAGCTTGACAATAGTTCCATTCGCCGTTAAATATTTGCTTACGTAACTCTTGAGCTCTAGGCCCATTCCATATTTCTTCTAAAGTATCTTCTAATACATTACCAATTGGATAAGGTAACCAACTTGGACAACACATCCAGCATCTACCATGCATATCTACTTCTAGCCATGTATATAGTTTATTACAGTATTTTCCTTTTAGATTATGTTTGCCATAATCTAAACCTTGAGTATCTTTAATCCACACATTTCCAAATAGTGGATGATGCATATGTCCAGACGCTTTAGACGACCATGGTTGATGATGTGGTGATGTCATTTTTTGTTCCAAATATTATTCTATAGTATCTTGTACTTGATCTTCACGTACTTGTGGTCCTAGTCTACTAGGATTGCGATATACTGTTTTCCAAAAACGTGATCCTGGTACACCAATGTCTGCTAGTTCAAGATCAAGTGTGCTACGTAACTGATCACCTAGCTCAACTGTTTTTGCTTTTAGTTTATCCATATCCCAACTATAGCCAGTACGTGGACATAGCTCATCACCGTCAGCAAACTGTGGTGCTAGTTCATCTTCAAAGTATTTTGTTAACCAATCAAAGTCACGTACATTTTTCCAATCCCATTCTTTTCTAGTAACATTAGTCATGTATGCGCCTAGTCTAGCACCATATATTGCCCAAAGTCCGTTGGTAGTATCCTCACCAACAGTCATCCATACCATAAGACGTCTATAATTTTCTCTATGAATACGTTTTATTGCGCTAGGATCAACAACGTCACCATTTTCTAATCCCATCTTAACACCTTCACGAAAGCCAGCACGCCATGCTTGTAGTGGAGATCCATTATTGTGTACCCAACTATACCAGTTATTCATTTGGATGTATTGAATGTTCCAACAAAAGTCTACTTGCGCTCTTTTGTCTGTGGCAGGTGCCGCTTCATGTGTACGCATACGATTAACAACGTCAACTGGCCACATTTTAATACCACCGTTGCCGTACACTAATCCGTTAATTTTATTTTTAGCAGCAAAACTAATAACATGTTTCTCTCCAATTTTATCCATGTCTAACTCGACATTGAAAAAATCTTCAGTAACAATATTATCAGCATCTACTGTAATAAAACGTTCTGTTTCGCTCATTGCGGCGGCGGCTTTGTGTGCGGCATCACTACCCCACACACCATGGCTTCGTTTGGCCCATGGACATTTGTCTAACAGGTCTGCATAGTTTTCATCAGCATTTGGTTCGTCGTAGCTAATGTAAACTATGTCAAAATCGTTAATACTTACCAGGTTTGACATATTCTAATTCCTCATATTTGAATGACACATTTTTTCCTTCTTCACCAATTAGTAACTTGGACGTTAAGAGTTCAGCATCTGTGTGTATATTAAACTCTTTGTACTCGCCCATTTCACTAAATGGTATTACGATACTTTCTTTTAAATCAAAAGGCGTATCTCCAGTAATATAAATTTTCATATCGCTGTAGATTTTTGCCTCATGTGGGTCTTTAAAATTACTTTTAAATATCCAACCATTAGTACTATTGCTGATAGTAAATGTTGCTTCATCATCAGTACTATAAATTTCTTTGTGATTTCGTCGGCTATTCTTTCTTTTAATATACTCTACTGTAGTATACTTAGTCTTAGTTTTTAACCCATAACTTTTAAAAATTCTACGAGTTAGTATATCAATATTGTTCAATCCAATAACGTTTGTGTATTCACTAAGATCATAAAGCATATATCCTTTGTTGATAAGATCAATAGGATCAAGTTTAATAGTATGTATAAGGCGTAACGGGTTATTCTTTTCAGTGATGTAAAAGTATAGTACACTGTTATTTGTGTTTAGCGCCTTACTAAATTTTTGATTGAATCTTTTGCCTGTCATACGATATAGTGTATCACCACTAATGTTAATTTCTAACTTCATACTTTCAATATAGCGTATAATGTTAATTTCCATATCAACTGATAAAGATGTTTCAGCAATTTTACTAAGCTGGTCTTCATGACTTTTTATCACTAATGCTTCAGATTTAGACATAATAAAAGTACCATTACTAGTATCATTTACTACATATTTCTTTGGATTTAAATGTCCAATAAGAATTTCTGCAGCGGTGTTATCCTCTGTTAGTAAGTATGGATTCTTCGATTCCCTGTACTTGCTTGATACATTTATGATCTCTCCAGACCATTCATCGTAATAAACATAGTACTTAGGAAGCGGTTTTTCTCCGACTACTGATATCAATATTGGTTCTGTATTCATTAATTATTTCTTCTGTGATAAAATTTTCGTCTCTGTAGTGTACTATTCCTGATGAAATAATACTATTTTCAATTATTAGTCGGTTGTTTTCTGGAAACCAATAATTAAGTATGACAGTCCAATTGTCTGGAATGTCGTTGTTCCATAGGTGTTGACTGTGAGCGTGTAAATCATATAGATTGTTAAGCGACATACTAACTTCATGTTTAACATCAAGTAAGTGAGTAACAATATTACACAACACATTTTTGTTAAACGATTGTGGTTTTTTATCGTTCATTAGTTGTGTATAAACATCACGCCAGTTTTGAAACACTGGATCTGCCATCTTAAACCATTCGATTGCTAATTTGCTATCTTTCTTAAAGTAGATAAAATTACTGTAAAGTGTGGGAAATTTATAATGATTCTCAAACTCAAAAAGTTGTCTTCTATTCAACGGTTGATTTCTAAATGATCTTGATATATTAGGCATAGCAATATCATAGACTTCAAGATTTTCCCATAGTTGATTAATATCTGTGTTTAAGAATAATGTATCATAATCTACGTAAATTGTTTCGTCATATGGTGTTGCTTCTCGTAGTTGCCAAATATTTGATCCGTGGAACCCGTCTTTGTATGCTGTATTACCAAATGGTAACTCAATAATGTAATCAAATACGTTTTCATATCCACTGATTAAATCTTTTTCTATGTCGGCAACAATCAAACAAATACTTGCTTCTGGATCACATGTTTTAATACTTAACGCAGTGGTGTACGCATATTTAATTTGATCTTGATCAGTATCAATACCAAGTAGTAGAAATCCTTTACTCATTGATATTCTCCATCAGTCAGTTTACTAATAATAGTATTAGTGTGTCTAGCTATCGACATCTTGTTCATCAAGTGTAAGTTGGTATCAGTTTGTCGAGTTAAAATATTCTTCCAGGCTTCATTTCTGTTATGACTTAACATAACGTAGTCATTAACATCTTTAACTTCAATGATATCGTCTTTTTGGTCCATGTTAATTAATGGCATGCCACCAAAATCATTCATAAAGTTATTTTCATTAAAGCCATTCATCACATGGTTTGCTATACTCACGCAAAAGTCTGTTCTAAATAGACCTGGTGGGAATTGGTATAGTAAGTGATAATAATCCCAGTTGTCTTTAACATGTTCCCATGTATCAAAAAATATGCGGCTCTCTTCACTTTGGTCAAAGTATACTACTGTACTCCACCAGTGATGAATTCCTGCTTCATTAAGTGTTTGTTCATTTAGGTATGGTGGTTGATGCTCCATATAACGAGCATATTTGTGCATTGCTATTGGCACGTCAGTTTCAAAGATATGATCATAAAAGTCGTTCATTATAAAGTAATCAGTATCAATTAGCATTGTTTTTTCAAACGGTGTTAAATTAATAACATTATGCTTGTTACTATTACTAAACTGTGTGCTAAACTCTGTCCACGGACTATCAAAATGTCTACGTGGGTTTGATTGGTGTTCTACATCTTGTATCACAACATGGTCAAAACAACTCTCGTGAAACTCTACAGGTATAGAATCTTTAAGATACCCATACGACCCATTATCAGTGATGAGACAAGTTTTGTTATTTTTCATATTACGCTTTACATATGCGGCTGCAATATGCGCAAACTTAATATAATCCATCTTTTCGTTGTTGTATGCGAACATACAAATACCAGATTCTTCTTTATTTTCTGTCATTACCAGTCCATAATTTTCTTAATATTTCTAGACTTCTTAAGTTTATCCATTTGTACTTTGTACTCGTTAACACCTTCAGTATACGCACCAACTAACAGATCTAAAAAGTCTGATAGGTTAGCGATTTCAATTGGGTTTTCTTTAGTGTCTAGTATAACACTACTAGTTTTCCCTACTGAAATAAGGGCTTGTACAAAGCTAATTGTTTGTGGATTTGCTGTAAATGAACCACTATTATGATGAACTAGCTGTAATGTTTGCATACGTGCGATTACATTTTTCTTTTGATTACTAAGTGTTGTGCGGTAATTACCGAACTCCAGCGCCTTTTCAAGCCTATCATCCATATGATGTTCTCCTATAAGTTAACTACTATTATAATTATTTATGAGGGAATGTCAAGTGTTTATTTTTAGCTGTCGTCAACTGTATCAAAATTATTGGTTATTGCGAATACTGGGTCTGGATTAACATCAAAGGTAGCATCATTGAGTGTTATAATATCTGGCATTAGATAACTTACATTTGTTTCAAACGTTCCATCAGTAAATTGAGCAAATGCGGTATCATCTAATTCAATTTTAAGATCAACGTCTTTGCCGTTATCTGCCCATTTTCCATAAAGTTTCATGTAACGGTTAGCATAACTACTATAGCCATAACCGTACCCGTATCCACTAGCATCGCCTAATGGGTAAGCACTTTCAAAAGCATTCTCATGTATATACAACCCTGCGGCTGCATAACCATACCCATAACCACTAGGTGGTGCGGTAACACCACTACTAGTAAACAGTAGTTGATATGAATTTGTTAAGTCATAAAATCCTTTACCTTCACTAGTACCTTGTGTAATACTACTACTTTGTACTACGTTGTCCCAAGTTAAACTTAGCACACCAATTTCATTAATGATATCTGCCCAGTTGTTGTATCCAGCAGTACTACCGCCAGTCATTTCCATATTTAGACGCAGTTGTCCACCACTGTTAAAGAAATAACGAGCATGATTATAACTACCAAATGTCCATTTATGCTCACCAACTAACTTGTTATTCCAAGGAGTTGCTCTAGTATATGCTGTACTTGGAGTAATTACAAAAGAACTAGCGTTTGTTGGGTCTATTGATAAGTGAGCATTACTTGAAAGTATACTGTTGTTAACTTTAGTTTCAACTACATTTAAATCTTCAGCACGTATAGGTGTTCTAGCAAGTATGTCTGTACGGCTTGATGGAATACTAAACACCAAGATAGTATCATTGATGTTAACGTGATCTATCATAATATTAGTACGATTAACCATACCTTGTAGTCGTTCAGCAGTAATTAGTGTACCAATAGCTAGCGCATCTTCAACGTTAACAGCCCCCCAACCAAACTTATGATTGGATCTGTCAGCATCAGTAACAAGTACAGCACTGTATTTGTCACCAAAAATTTTGTTGACAAGTTCAGCTACCGCATTGTACTCTGAAGCTAATACTGTTGTACCTGCTGATGCTGGCATATTACTTCACTCCTACCACTACTTCAATTAGACCTTCGCCATCGTCGGTCTTATCAGCAAGAGCTCTCCCTATAATAATTCTATAATCTAATATATCTGTCATATGCGCAATTCTAGCATGACCTGGTATACTACTAGACACTAGTCTGTCGCCTTTGTTTATTTTTCCTGTAACTTTACAAGGTACACGCCCAGCTAATGCTACAAACGGATGTGTCTCGTCTGTACCTGCTGCGCTGTTCATTTCAAATCCTGGAGCGGTGGATATAATGCCAAATACATTTTCATCACATTCTGTAAGTGTTTGTGTTATCTCATTATCTCCGCCAATTTTTACTATAGTGCCTGGTTGATATACTTCGTCTGCGTGATATCGTTCTGCAAGGTCAGCATACTCAGCACTTGTAGCAAGGCCTCTAAATTTAAAATTAGTTGTTGTGTTCATGTTAACACCAGCTTGTATAACTGGAAACTGTGATGTTAGTACTGTGACGCCGTCTTCTAAATATTCCGTTGCCGCAGGTGTCCACGCAACAGTATCATCTACAAGTATGGTAACAATAACACTATCAACAATATTTTCTATAGTATAGTGTGAAACTCCATTGGTGTCAAGCCTTGTTCTTACTTCCATTCTAGTATTACCAGCTGGTGAGCCAATTGTATACCATTCAGGAGCTTCATATATCTTTAAATAGCTGTCACTTGTATCATACCAAAGTTGTCCTTCAGTTGGGTTGTCTGGTGCTACAGGTCCAGCAAAGTTTTCTAATAAGTGTAGCAAGTCTTCGTTAAGATACTCGCCAAACCTGTTATAGTTCTTACCAATTAGTTTTAAACTGGTACTAGTATCGACGGTACCGTCGTTTACTACTATTGGCGTCTTGCCGCTTTCTGAATAATCTATTGTATATGGCATATTTGTTCCTTAAACATCACTATACGATGTGCGTAGTCTGAGTGTGTATATTACTTGTATTTTTCTGTTGGCGCTTTTTTGTACTGGATGGAAAATTACATGTGTTAGCAAATCATCATTAGCTGAAAAAAGTGCTAGCTCGTCAAATACATATGTTCCATCCATGTTTGTGGCTGTATCAGTAGCATCTTGTCCTGCTGGCTCTCCGTAGTCTAGTGTACATGTAACAACAACATCACTGTATAGGTTTGTACTTGTATGTACTGCTTCTACACTATTTAATGCCGATCCACTAACTGCTTCATCTACTACCTTACTAAACGTTTGGTTGTATAGTACACCACTTGACAAACTTGTATTAGTTGCTTTATATGTTACAGCACCTAGTCCGTCAATTGTTGTACCAGCATTACCAAATCTCATTGTACCAATGTGATGTGATCCAGTTGACCCTGCTTCATTTGCTAATAAGTTAGCAAGAGCAACACTCATGTTCTCAAAGTTAACGGCGTTGCGGCGCTTTGTTAATATTTCACCACTTTCAGGATCCCATATTGTAATGTGACCTTCTACACCTATCATTGTTTTTTCAGTTTTATTTACACTCATAATTTTTTTCCATTTATAATATTTATATAGATCCAGAACCCGCATTTCTAATGAAAGTGTGTTCGGGTGTTATTCCTGCTGAAGCAAGGCTTACACCACTATCGTTATAGGCTAATCTTAGATTGTCACCGTAATGTCCAAAGTTTTCTAACACTGGTATTGTTGGTTCATATCTTACTGTAGTACCAACTGGTGTATTAGTTAATACTGGTGTTCCGTATGTGCCTCGAGTACAGTAAAATAATGTTGTACCAAGTTTAGCACCGTATTCTACTCTTTCGTTGCCTACCCAAACTACACCGCTATCAGGGAAGCCAGTAGCATTATCTACTATAATAGTATTATCATCACTAGCAATAACTGATGTTGCTGTTACAGTTGATGTTGCGTCAACAACGGCTGTGCTTTCTTGTATGCGATATTGTTCCCAAATATTCATACGGAACGAACGTGTATCAGTAGTTTCTGTAGATCCACTAGCATTAGTTTGTACTAGTATACTAACATTCTCATGTACATCCATTGGATAAAGTTCGTTACCCCAACCTTCTGTTACAGCCTGTTGGAATACATTAGCGTCATAAATGTATTCTATGTCACCATCTACTGTTGTAAATGTTATAGCATCCACATTATCAGGTGCTGTAGTAAACGTACCACCAGTTAGTATAGTATCTCCAGCCCAAGTTCTTTCAGTGTGATCTTCATACTTCATTGTGATAACACTATTGCGACTTAGTTCACTAATTTCATTTTCCCATGAATCAGTATGTGTATTGCGATCTGTTATACTATGTAATTTAGTATGGAACGGTTTAATTGTGTTAAAGAATTCTTCAACAACATTTACATTAAAGTTTCCATATCTTTCTTTATTCGTTAGTAATGGATGATCAACATTTAGTTTTACAAACGTAGTTTTAAACGCAAAGTCATCTGCTGTATTATCAGCAATTGCTTGATACAAACACTTAAACCAAAGTTTGTTATATTTAACTTGATGTCTACCAACAAATATATGGCTACGTAAACCATCAAATATAGTGCTTAGTATTCCATCAACTGAATTGTCAAATCCGTCTATATCAAATCCACTAATATCATAACCTAATCCAAACTTCTGAGAATTCCAAAGTTCTTCGCTTAATTGTATTGTGCCTTTTACTTTGTGTTCAAGAACCCATTCGTCATTTATACGACTGTAAGTTTCAGGTCTATTAATGTCATCACTGTGCATCACTGTTGTAATTTTCAGTGTATCACCATTTACATAAGGGAAAGGCACACCTAGTTCACCATATAGTTCATCTTTACTATCTGCTGTATATTTTGGAGAAATACTAGTATTGTACTCGTATACCAAACTATCATTGTTGTCATAAGTTTTTCTAGTATAATCAACATAACTCCAATATGGTGATATGTCATATGACACCACGCCTTCAATACTAATCTTATTCATGACAGTTTCCCATGAATCACCACCATCAATTAGCGGAATGTCTGCTAGTAAATTATTAGCAGTTTCAATAAAGTTCTGTCTTGCTATTGGAAGTTCTCTTACCAAACTCTGTCTTGGACGTACTAAGTGTCCATAACGGTTGTATGGATGTAAGTTTAAATCTGGCAATGCGTGAGGACGAGCAACATCTATATCAGATTCTGGTGTTCCATCTGGTAAGTTATAATCATAAATTCTAACCCATTTTTCCATAGCAGTATCTAAACTTGGTTGATTGCCTGTGTTGTCTGCTAGTAAGTTAATATAAAAGTTATCACCATCTTGTACAACAGCATCCACCGCATATACTGTACCAGTACTCCAGGTTGTGTATGTATATCTTTCAGTATGTCTATTGTATCCAGTTAAACTGTCACGCATTTTAATATGTAACTGTTCTGGAATAATACTAGCAGAATCGTTTTCTGATAACAATGTCCACTCATTTAATGGTAGTGCGTTACTATCTACTCTTTGATTAACTTGTACAACTGTATTGTTTGTAATATATAATTCAACATTTGATAATAATAATTCACTACTGCCAGCAGCCGCTGCCCAGCTAATATTAAACGCACTTGGATTTTCTAATAGTCTGGCTAATTGGTATGTATTGTAGTTTCGTTTACTAGTATTATTTTGTTTTCCTTTAACCCAGAAGAAGTAATTTTTTTCTGTACGTTTGGATTGACTATTGTAAAACTTTTCCTCTGTCCAGTTGTACACAGTTTCATTATCAATGTCAACACTTAGTGGAGTTCCACTTGCTGGGCTTCCATCAATATATCCACCTCGGTCAACTAATGTTTTCCATTCTTCAGGAGGAACACTACTGCGAGTCCATTCATATACATCAATGCTTGCGCCGTCAAATAATCTACCCCAGTATGCTTGCTTGTAGTCAATACTACTTTGTTCATAGTCTACATAAATTGCCGTGTTAATATCCCACCAACGCATGCCAATTTGTTCAGTTGCCCATGATTTAGTGTTTTCATTAAATCCATCAACTGTATTATAGTTATAACTTGCTATATCAGCAGTTAGTATAAGGTCAATTTCTTCATCAATAAATCCAGGGATAATACCTTTAGCTGGATCAAATATCTCAAGTTGTGTAATAGTACTTTTTGTATAAGCATCATAAAGTTTTACACTTTCAATAAGGTCATTACGTGCTTGTGTGGCACTTTCTCTAACTTTAGTCCAACCAGTACCAGTATGCCCAGTACTATTGGTGTAGTTTCCTACCCATTTATAAACTGCTGGACTACCATTTCCATCATCGTCAACAAACGCATACTTTGGTGTTTGTTGATTATTTTGTCTAAGTCCATTAAAATTATATTTGAAAACGCCATTTACTGTAGCATTAGTATTATTATCAAGTGTATTAAAGTCTGAGAATCTAACATTACGTAACGGGTAAATATTTCCAACTGTTCCTTCTTCTTGAATATATTCATCAATATAAAATACAAGTGTATTATCTGGATTAACTGCAGTAACACGATGTATTCCATCAATATTAGGTACTGTATTACTACCCACAATGAATACATAATCATCAGTAACAAGGTTGTGTGCTTGTGTATTTCCATCACTAAGATTAACTGAAATCAGCGCATCGTCTGCGTCATTGTTACCAGCACAGGCTTTACTAATGCTCATACCAAAGTCCATTGTTTGATACACCGCATACCCACTGTTACTGTCGTTATCACCAACATTGTCAGCAAGCCAAATACTAAAAATATGTGGATCATTAGTCATTTCTTGGAAAACTTGATTACCATCACTACCAACAAACGCATTAAAGACGTTACTTATTTGTGTTTGTACAGCACTGAGTGTTCCTGCTGTTAACCCTAGTGTAGTATTAGCAGTACCTGCTCCTATAACTAATGTAGAGTTAGTACTTGTTAATTTAAGTCTGTTGCTACTATTAGTAGCACCAATGCCACTAAGTGATGCGCTGTTAATAATGTTAATTATTGAGTTAAGATCAACTGTAGTTGAAACTGATGTAGTTGATATTGGTGCGTTTGTAATACCAGAACTTATCCCAACTATAGTATTAGCTGATCCTGCTCCAATAAAAAGTGTTTCCAAATTACTATTAATTTGTAATACGTTACTACTTGCTCCACCTGCTAGGGCAGTAATACCAGTAATATTTGCGTTGTTAATTTGTTGAACTACTTGAGCAATAGTTAAGTTTGGACTATCTGATATAATTGATCCACTACTTGTTTCAGTAGTTGGCCCAACATCACTAAACCCAACCTCGAGATTTGCTGTACCAACACCTACTGTTAATGTAAACTCAGTATTTGGTGTAGTAGTTGTTTTTGTGATAACAAGTCTATTACTACTACTGCTTGCTGTTACATTTGCGATACTTTCATCGTTAATTTTATCAATAATCTCTGCTAAGTTATATGTTTTATATCCTGTAACAGTAGTTGTACTAACAATTTGGCTTGTTGTAAATGTTGTACCACTGTTGCTTTGTAGCCAATCTCGAATAGCTTCTGGCAAAGAACTATCATCTAAGTCAGCTTGGGCACTACTAATATTTGCTTGTGTTACTGTTTCAGTACCAGCAATTACATTTAACGCATTATAAGTTGTTCCAATACTGTTGTTTACTAAGTCAACATCATTTGTAATAAGTGCGTGTAACTCTGATTGGTATGCTGGTGTTCCAGCATCTAATGCTAATAACACACTAAATTCTAAACCAACTGGTGAGTTAGCAAAATAATTAGATAACAGTGTATCCCAAGCAGCTTGGCTCGAAGCAGCAATGTATGCTGTCCTAAGTGCTTCAATACGTTGTACTCTAGCTGTAGCAACATTCGCTCTTATTGTTGGTGTATTAACTCCAGATTCAAATGCGTCAAAGAACATTTGTTCAAATGCTGTTTGCGCAGTAATATTATTACTTAAATTTTCTGTTTCATTAAAGTTAATAGTAGTGCTTTCAATGATTAAAGTACTAGTTGCACTGCCTTCAATTTGTGGACTTATAGTATTACCAACAATACTAACATCATTAAATACTGTACTTGTGGATGTACTGTCAAATGTAATTGTTCTAGCATTTGCGCTAGTTGAGCCTATCACAAGCGTTGAATTATCAACAACAACATCAGTAGTACCAATGTCTTGCGTACCTGTTAAATTAATAATACTAAAAGTAGTTGTGTTAGTTGATTGTACTAAATTAATAGTTGTTCCATCAATAATAAGAGTTTGTCCTGAATTAGGAATAACTGGAAGTGTAACTGAAGCAGTTGTTTCAATAGGATCATTTGGTTTTGTAAGACCACTTGTTCCGTCAGGGTCTAACACTTCCCATACTCTACCAGCATATATTACACGATCTTTATATTTGTATGCTGTCTTGTTATCCCATTGTTCAATATCTTTCCAATTACCATCAAAGTTGTATGCTTCTTTTACTTCTGTTGGAAATTGTACAAAATCATTTTTGTTTAACACACGATAATCTGTTTCCGTTAACAAAGGAAGTCCTGCTGTAACAAAATCATTTGCATAAGTATTTTCTTGTTCTATAGTTGTGTAGTTAAATGTTTTTGCTAGTCTAGTTGTAAAGTTATTTCCTGGTGTTCCATTAACTAGCAGTGGACTATTGAAGTCTACATCAATAACAATATCACTCAAGACATCGTTTAGCTCCGTGGAGCTAAAGCGAACTGGCTGTGGATTTGTTTTTATTAAATCTGTTGTTAGTTCAAATTCTAGTGTATTTCTACTACGTGTGTCACCATAATCTGCTGTACGTATTGCCCATTCTTCATGTACTTTTGCTGTTGATAGTGTACCAAATAATGCTGTGTTACGCATAAATGCGTTTAATGCGTGACGTGTACCTCTATACTTACGAGTACCCTTAACAAAGTTAAACAGGGTATCATCATCTAGTCCAACAATATCATTCCATGCTGGCTTGTTGTATCCAGTATTAAATCTTGCGGCATCTACTTGCTGTTGGTTACTTAATGTATTACCAGGACCATAGTACTGATCAATTTCATTAGCTACTGTGTCAAAGTTAGGTGTAACACCATCTCTATTTACAATATAGCCTGGAGCAAATAATTTACCATTCCAGTTTTTACTGCGGCTACCTCTCCAGATAACTCTTTTATGACGTACACCAAGTGCTGGGTTGTAAATCAAATCATCAAAGTTTGATTCATTATCAATAACCATTATATGTTCTATTTCAACACGATACAAACGAATACCATATATTTCTGTACCAGCGTTGGCTTCAATTATAGTAACAGCATCGTCTTCACCAATTACATCACGAGTAATGATAAGTTTGTTGTTTAGTATTTGAAGTCCAGCTTTGCTTACTACATTGTGTTGTCCATCAAATTTGTTATTAATATTGCTAAAGTATCCATTTGAGCTTTCTTTAACTTCTATCTTTGTAGTGCTTGGTGTAGCATAATGTATATCAGCTAATTCTGCTGTTTCAGACCAAATTACAGTGTTACTGCCAGTACTTGCCCAAGTTGCAGTCCAGCCTTGGCTCTCTAAGTATTCACCATACCCAAGTATAAATTCATATAAGTCTTGTAAACTACTTAATACTGTATTGTAATCTAATGAACTACTAGCACTTTCATAATATTTGTATTTGTCAACTGTTGTATTACCAGCGTTAACCATTACTCTTCCAGCATCTTTATTTGGTTTAAAGTATGTAAAGTTTTGATTGGTAGTATCATAACCCGCTACCTGATATCCATCAGCTACTTTTGTTATCTTAATAGCACTGAAAAACAATTCTTCTTTTGGTTGACTAGTGTATAGTAATGTGTTAATATTTTCTTCTGGGATATTAACACGGCCTTTGTCTTGGCTACTCTCAAGAATGACTTCTTGATTACTACTAATGAACCCACCAGCTTTAATAATTGGATTAGTCATATAATTTTTAAAGCGATCTTCAACTGTTGAAACTGTAGTGTTATTATATTGTGCGAAGTTAACTAGTGCGTTGTTTAATCCAGCAGTATAACGCCTAGCACCAGAAGATAATAATACACTAAACGTTGCTGATCCAGTAACTGGCACTACTGAAGGTACTGTTTGGTAATTTCCACCTGGATTAGTAACCGCAACTGCTGTAATCACTCCACCATCTACTATTGCTTGTAGTGATGCGCCACTGCCAAAGTTACTAAACACACTAAGCGGCGGCGCACTTGTGTATCCACTGCCACCATTTTTAATATTAACTAATTCTACAATGTTATCTTCATAATCTTTATTTGACAGTTGTACTAACTTATTGTTACCTAACATTTGAGTATCAGTAAACAATGTTTGTACTGTATTAAAGTTTGCTTGAGATCTTGTATTACTACGGAAATAATCATTTGTTACTTTTAGTGGACGTAATTTTAGTAGCGCATAAAATAACGCAACTTTATATTCACTTGACTGACGCCAGTTGTTCTCAATACTACCCCAATCACCAAATACTATTTCAGCCATTGCTTGTGCTGATGTTGGCGATGTAACAACATTTGCTGTTACTGGATCATTTAATACCATAGCGTTAGTTACAAGTGTGTCTGTTTGCCAGTCATAAGCACTATAAGAATATGTTAGATTATATTTTTTTGGACTCAATGCTGGATCGTTATAATGTCCAGTTTCTAACGCAGTAATTAATGCTGTGCGTTTACTAACATCTATCCAACTATAATTTGTATCCCACCAACTTGGTTTTGTATTGTAACCAAACATTTCCCAAGGATGTGTATGTGGTCTATCTGTATTAAAGTAGTAAGTATAGATACCTCTCCATCCACCAATTTTAGGACCAACACTACTGTAATTCCAAGTAAACTTGTCACCAACACTGTATTCTGTTGAATCGTGTGTGCTAGTAATTTTGTTTCTAGTTTTCCACTTAGTAAAGCTACTACGTAATGCGGTTGTTAAGTCATTCCAATTGTATAAATTTGGACGACTTGCTAGTGGCATAATATGTTTATAATCAGTAGTTGTTGTATTATCTAGGTTATTATATATACGAGTTTCTAGTTCAAATAATACAGCGTCTTCAATATTAAATGCGGCGGCAGATCGTGTATAAAGATCGCTACCTTTACGGGCTGTTACACTACCGTCGTGTCCGTATATATTATTTGCGTCTATTTCTAAACTATACTTGTCTAATAATCCTAGTTTAACTGCGCTTGGTGGCACAAAACTAGGACTTGTTAATGGATACCATTTAGCATTAACTAATACTTTACCAGTACTATCATACATAACACTAGCAGTAATAGTTAGTTTATTTTGTGTAATAGTATAGTCTTGATCTTTAACAAGAGAACGCCAAACAAGCCCAGTATATCCATCGCCTTCACGTATACTTACTTGTATGTGATTACTAGTGTCATCATATGTATTAATAGTTTGTGGTAAATTAAATACAGGTGAATCACTTGCTGTCCAACTACTGTTAATTTCTTCGTACTCTTTATATTTTACCATTTCGCTATTAGCATATAAATCGTTACGTGTTTTACCAATATTCATACTAGTTAATGCTTGCTCAACTAACTCTATAACACTGACTGTAATATCAAGTGTTTTGTGTAGTTGAACACATTTTTGTATGAATTGTTGTTTAAAGTTGCTGTAACTATTCATAGCAAACTTAATACTACTAAACATATTTGTATCAGTAAACATTGATGTTTGGTTTACAAGTTCTGTTGAGTATGGTTGCTGACGAATAGTACCGCCAAATTCGTGTACATGTGGCAAATGTCTATAGTTGTTAACGCCAAAGAAACTACCAGTAAATCCAGGTATACTTTGTATTTGTTGCTTCATGTGTGTTAGTATATCACCAAAACTAACATCAGTTAACACTTCATTCTGTGGGTTTAATACATGCGTATCAGCTGGCATGTTAGTACCTTGTGTGATATTATCGTTAGTGTGCCAAACTACATCAAAAAGATCATCAATAGGAAATCCACCTGGAATAGTTATCTTATTATCAGCTAATGTATATACAGTATACGGTTCACCATTTTTTGTAACTACTAAGTTGTCTGGTATTGAATATGCTTCGTTTACATATATTAATCCGCTTACACTATTATCACTAATAAGTCGATATAGGATTGCTGCGTCAAAAAAGGCATTAGTTACAGTTAATGTACGAGTATTACCAACAGGTGCGCCAAGGGTTACATTAGTTAACGCTGAGCCGTTTATGTTTAAAAACTCCAAGTCGTTAATGTCAAAGATTGTTGATATATTATATGTGTTTGTTCTATCAACAAATAGTGCTGGGTTCAATCCATTTATAAGATTTGGTTCTGCTGTAGTATGTGTACTGTTCCACTGGAATACTTCTAGCTTGTCGTTACGCTTTGATATTTTAAATGTATCTGGAGCTTCAATATCAGTTGTTCCAATATCAATTACAATTGGGTTCGTATCTGTTACAACTTTTTGTATATGTTTTTTAACAGGCTGTTGTCCACGTACTGTTACCCAACCATTATGATAAGAACTGTCACTAAGTTTTTTATAGTAGTAATAGCCTAGTACTTCTGAAGTATTAGCGGCATCACTGTTTGCTGTTGTGTCTGTTGAATTTAGAGTAATATAATTATAGCGTTTACTTCCAAGTTCAATATCAAAACTTAGCCCTGGCTCATTACCATAATCTACATATCTTGGACTAAATCCAAGAGCAGTGTCAATAGTTGTAGTACTAGTACCATAATTAAAAATATGATCACCAGCAAAGTCATTGTTTGGATATACTGTAGTATTAGTTAAAGGAATACTATTACTGTCATATAAGTTAAACTTAATACCTTGACTGCGACCTGTTTTTTGTTGTGAGTAAATCCAAGCACTCCCATTCCAATGCCATTCACTACCGCTATAATTTTCAGTTACACTAATACGAATGTTTACGCCATTGTCAGCAACTATTGGCGTTGAGCTAGGTCCATAAATTTGAGTAAGAGCAGTAACTACATTACTTCCATTTACAGATGCTCTATAGATATTATTGTTATATGGTGATGTGGCATTTAAAAATAAAACAGTATCATTGTCTTGTAAGTTAAAGTCATTGGATTGTCCAATTATCCCACTAGAAGGATCAGTAACAGTATCAATTAATTGTGTTACACTACCTAAACTACTTTTAGCAAAGTTGTATTTCTCAATACCAGCTCTAAATGCTATGATTGGTCGAATACCACGAAACTTATCTAAAGTATAATCACTTGCTGTTACACCGTTAAATGTACAAATAGTAGTTACAGTTTCTTCGTGTATCCATAAGTTACGTCTACTCCAAACACTTTGGTCTGGAGAGTGGCGTTCTTCAACTACATAATCTCTACTCAATACTTCGTATTCAGTGAGGTCATAATTTGGATAAACAAAATTAGTTTCACTGCCATCCCATTGACTTGGTTCTTGTACACCATATATAGTATCGTTAAACCATACTCTTTTTCCATAACCAGTGCCGGTGTTTTCAAACTGTCGAGTAAGTTGAATACTAGTACCAACACCATCTACAATGTAGATATCATCAACAGTGTAATCACTATTTCCTGTTGCATTAGCACCAGTAAACTTAACTCTCATACCATTTAATAAAGGTAGTTGTTCATTATTTGCTAATGTTGGTGTCTTATAATATGGCTGTCCAACAATACTAGTAATATCAATTGGATCGCTAGCTGTTGGTTCAGCTACACAAACTGGAAGGAAATCTACTAACCAAAAGTAATGATGATAGTTAATAAACATATCATAGTCAATTGGCAAATCTAATGTATAACCAGGCTCGTTAAAAATACGGTTTGTATTAGCAGTATCTACTTCATTGTATTTTAATATATCAATCAAGTCGTCATATGTCATTGCTTCAGTAATATTTTGATCTTGATCACGAACTACTCCGCCAGGAACAAATTGATAGTCAGTTGCCGCTCTATTGTCAGATATAAATCTGTCAGCAGCTACATTTTTATTTTGTGTGTCACCTAAATAGTAGTTAACAGCTTCCATACTACCACTTGACATTAACTGCTCAAGAGTGCTATTTAAAAACTTCTTGTTAACAGTTGTTTGAAAAATTGCTGGAAGTAAATCTACAGTATTGCGTGTTCCCACATACTCTAAACTTTCTCCAGGCCTAGTAGCATGTGCTGCTATAATTGGATTGGCGTGATACTTTTGGCTCATGTAATGCTAACTCCGCTGTTTGCTGCTATTGATGTAGGATTATAAACTGTACTCTTACTTACAGTAATGTTACTGGTTGTTATAACTGGTAAAAATAATTCGTCACTGTCACTAATTATTTCAAATAATGCGTTTGGTTTTGCTTGGTTGTCCACTGATTCGATATTAATCTGCGCTACTTGACCAACTGTATTATTGTGAATAAACGCTGCTAGTTCAGTAAAATAAAATGTTTCTCCAAAGTCCCAATTATCAATACCAAAGTATGCGTTAACTAAGCGTATTACTTCTTGCTTAATTTCAGTATCACTTAGTGTACAGTTAGCAGTTTTTGTTACGTTAAATTTAGCTTGTAATTCACTACTTGCCAAATCACCAAAAAGTATTTTGTACTTAACTGGGCGATATATAACTTGATCACTGATTGATTTTTTATTGTCTAAACTTTTAAATAAGTCGTTTAGTGATGAGATAGTAGGTGGGTTTGGTTTAGTATATCCTCTGCCATCATATCTTGCCCATGTTCTAAAACTATTTTCGTATGTTGACAACAATACATATGTATCAATAATGTTAGTTGTTGCTGGATCAATAACTTGATTAACGTCAGCAATTCTTGTATACTTGCTTGCCAAGCCACTACGTCCAGTTACAGATGTTCCACTACTAGCATCATGTACTGTGTAAGTAAATCCATCAATAACTTTTGTATTAAGTGTGATTGTTTCATCTCCAACAATGTCATGGAAAGCACTTGGATTTACTGGAAATCCATCATTAGTAGGACTTGATAATGTTAATCTAATCTTATTAGGATCAGTATATCCATCTGGGTATGTAAAGTATCCAGATGCGTTCATGGTGTAATCTGATCCAATTGGTAAACTGTTTGATTTACTTTTACTATTAATGCCTAGTACTTTAATATTATCCATACTTGGCTTTAGTGTTTCACTACTAAATGTTTCAGCAAAGTTTAAGTTAGCAAATTTAATTTGTTCATCACTACCAAATATATAACGTGTCTTACGTGTTACAATTTCCCACTGTGATGACGTATAGTTTAGTCTAATAATCCAACTGTTGTCAAGACCTGTACCGTTTGTGTCGCCTTCATACGTTCTATTCCAACTACTTGGATTGTTATTTGTAAGTGAACTAGTAACTAAGTTACTACCAGTAACTACTACCCAAGCCTGTGTTGTGGCATCATAACGTAAGCCAAAACTGTTATTGTTTGTAATAAGATTAAGTACGTCTGTTTTGACAGTGCTAGTTAAGTCGTTAGCCCAACTTGGTATAATACGCTTAATACGTGCACCACTTGGAATAACTTCACTAAGTGTAACACTACCTCGACCAATTTGGTCAATACCAGTTTGTGTTCCAGCACTGTTATCAATTCCTAGTCCGTCATTATAAATTCCTGTTACTCTTACCCATTTTGTGTCAGCACTTGATACTACGGCTGTTGCTGTAGCACCTGACCCGCCACCGCCAGTAATTGTAACACTAGTAGCACTATCATAACTTAGTCCAGAGTCTGTAATAGTAATACTGACTAAAGCACCACTACCATCAATATTTGCTGTACCAGTTGCTCCTGTTCCAGCACCAGTAATTGATACTGTTGGATCTGATGTATATCCACTACCAGCAGAAGTTATCTTAATACTGCTGATGTATCCAATTTTATAAGGAGGAGTTACAAACTCAATGATTGAGTTTATATCAATTTTATTCATTGGAGCAATGCCATTAGCCTTAACACGTTGTATAATACTAGCATCGTTAGTTAAGTATCCTGTACTTGTGTTTCCGCCTTTGGTAACTTGGTTCCAACGGAATGTATTTGTTTCTGTGCCATCTGCGTTGTGATAAACAATGTTAGCAGTTGTATCAGTATATTGGCTAGCTGGTGTATACGAACCATCTGGTCCATAATACTGTCTATCATAAAAGAAGTTTTTAACTTCTGGGTTGTCCAACAGCGGCTTAATAAATCTACTGTATGTTTGCTCACTGTTTAAATTTGTTGGCAAACTAACTACACTGCGGGCTGCTACGTCTTCTCTATATAGATAACCATCATCTAAAAATTGTATAGCATCGCTGTAACTACCAGTTGGGTCATTAAAATCTCTAAAGCGGCTGTGTCCACTGTGTACACGGTTGACACTTTTAATCTTGCGAATGTTTTCGCTTACTGTTAATGGGAAAATACTATAATCTTCTGCTGTAACAAGTCTATCTTGTGTGCTATGGAATCTACCAGCATTGTCTTTAATACTTTGTAGACTTTCACGTTGACTAGCATTACTTACTCTAGATTTTAAACTTGCTGTAAATGTAGCACGATATGTATTCCCATCACTGCCTAGATAGTTAAATGAATATGATGTTGTACCAAAACTTTCAGGGTTTAGTGTATAACTAAGGTTCAATCCAGTTCTATACCAAACACGAATAATACCACGTGGGATATTACCAAAATCTCCATCACCAAACACAATACTAATTTTGTCATCTTCTCTGCTTGACACAGTATAAATGTTTCTAAAGTTGTTGTCAAGATTATTGTATATTGCGTTTAGACCAAATATACGATCTACTGACATCCAGTCTGTTAATACTTGTCCAACTTCGTCAACAGTTTGTACCCAAATGTTTCCGTTTGCTACGTTAATATCGTCTATATCAAGTACAAGGTTTGGTAATCCATCAGCAATACCAAAGTCTTTAAACTGTAGTGTACCTTGTTTAAATCCAAAAAAGAATCCTGTGTCAGGACTACTAAATCCGCCATTGTCATTTCTATATATTATGTCAAGTGCGCCGAATGGATCAGGAGTTTTTTCTTGAATGCGGTTTAAACTACTATTAAGATATACACTATGTGCGCCAAATACTGCTCGGCTTCCACTAACATTTGCGTTAAACTCAGATGATGGTTCAGCTCCTATACTAGATGTTCTATAAATTTCATTTGTAATACCATCACGTACACCTCTACTAAATGGTGTGCCAAATTGATTACTACTATTAAACGTACTATTCATTACAGTAATAAAATTTTGGTATGCTGTTGGATCAGTAACATCTTCAAACTGTAAGTCAACATTCGCAAGACTGTTTCCGTCTACATCGTATACTGTTTCAGTTGTTTTGATACTGTCAATTTTTAAATATCCACTAGCTACTACATTACGTGTTGGGTTATAACCTAAAAATTCAGCAATGCGGAGGGCGCTATCTCTGCGTTCTGCTGTACTTAGATAATTTTCACGTGAGTTAAGATCGTTTCTAAATGCTAAGTTGTGTCCTAAGAATGCCATTAATTCTAGTAAACTTGTAAACTCACTTGAGCTAATCCAGTCATTAAAATTTTCTGGGTAGTTGGTATCTATATACTCTACCATTGCGTTCTTGATAGTGTCAAAGTCGTATGCTTGGAAGTTTGCTTGAGCAAAACTTTCGTATACTACACTAAAATCTTCAGCAGCAAATAAACTGCTCTGTCTTGCGCCTTGTGCCATTATGTTATCTCACTTGTGTATGTTAAATATAGTTCTTCAGCTAATCCAGTATCATCGTAAACAACACGTACTCGTATATCAAGTTGATGATCTGTTGGCTTACTTAGATTTACTTCACTAAAAATCCATCTCGGGTCGCTATCAATAATATTTTGTACATCATCTCTTGCGGCCTGTTCTGTAATATCGTCCAAAGGTTCAAAAACTAAATCTGGTAGTATTGATCCAAAATTTGGGTTCATAACTCTTTCGCCTTTACGTGTGTAAAAGTGATTCATTAAGTCGCGAACAGCTAAGTCCTTGTCTACAAGGACTGTATTAATGTCTGTTCTATCAATTGTGCTATATCCAACGTATGTAACCATACTGATATTTATAGCAAAATTAACTGCTATGTTTTAAATTTTAGTGGTAAATCGAACAATATCACCAGTTTTTAATGATTTAGTTATAGTAATAACGTTATTAAGTAATGTAAAGTCAAAATAATGCTGGATTGCTTCACCATTTACTTCTACTCTAAGTTTTTCCATTGGTTCCATACTTGGACTATCTGTTATTGTAAATACATTGGTGTCACTATACGTAAAGTTTTCAACAACCAATGTGTTAGTATATGATTTAGCAATAGTCCTTTTAATACCTTCTGGGGTATTAGGAAGGAATTTTAAAGTCTCTGCGTAGTACGCAAATCTTGCTCTTTCTAAATCATTTTCGTCTAGTGCGCCAATTTCATTCTTGTCACGCATCTCAAATATACCAGTTTGTCTCATCCAACTACGTGATTTTGATTTACCGTAATCACTTAGTCGTATTATACTAGCGGCTTGTACACAAAACAGTTTATTAAAATTGCTACGCTTAATCATACTAGCTACTGTTGTCCAATCACCGTTAGCGATATAATCTCGTATTTCATATATGTCTTCATCTGCGGTAACAGTTAATACATCACCATTAATAATATAGTATAATAATAGTCCATCAAATACACACTGTGGTATACTTGTTAATCCAAATGACTTTAACTGACGGAGTAACACTCGTTGATTATTTTGAAAATCTTTAATCCAAATATCATATGCTTGTTGTTCAGTAATGCCTTGGTTAGCACCAGCAATACTATATCCAGTTTGATTATAACCAACATAACGTGCCATATTCAGTGTTACTAGAATTATTTTATCACTAGCATATATATCATCAATGAATATAGATGTGTCCCAGTCAGCATCTTTAAGGGTAAACTCAGTCCAATTAGTATTGTATTTTTGTAAAATCATTGTGGACCTGTCCTTCTTCCAGTATTAACATCATCACTTGTGCGTCTTTCCTTTGGACTTTTAGGATATTCTAATTTAGATACATCATAATCTTTTGCGGTTGTTTGTGTACTACTTGGTGCTTGCGCAGCTATTTTAGTTCCTTGTGCGCTGTGTCCACCCCAAGGCTCATGTTCTGGCACTCTTGGATTGATGCTTTCTGTTATATCACGGTTTACACTTAGACTTCCACTTGTTGGTCCAACAGCTGCGGTTGCTGGCGGGCCGTTTAAGTCTAACATGCCTGCGGTACTAATTCTACCAAAGCCAGCAGCTTTGAGTTGTAAGTTTAGGTCAGTAGTTAATCGTATATCTTTATTTGATTTAAATTCAATTGGTCCAGTAGTAGTTTCTACTTTTAATCCGTCTGCGGCGGTTGCTCTAATATTAACTGAATCAGCATCCATATTAATATCACCTTTGGCATAAAAGTTAAAATCTTTTTCTGCATGATAACTCATACTGCCTGCCGCATATACATCAACATTGCCGTCACTGTCCATTTGCATCCAACTAGTACCTTTTTGGTTTGTTATATAAACAATACCAGCACTGTCATTGAACAGCATTTGTGCGCCACCAGCACTTCGTAATCTTACTAAGTTATTTTCACCTTCTTCACGAGCTTGATCTGGAACATAGTTCTCACCTTCTTTATGCGCAACAGTACCATCGTCCATTACAAAACTGTGTCCTGCGGGTGTTAAGAATCCTGCTACATTACTTGGTGATTCTCTTCTACTGCCACTGCTACCAATACCACGTATTGGATCCAATCCTGTGCCTTGTTCAGCAACAGCATTTGCGACTGGATGTCGTGGTCTGACATTTTTCTGTTGATTTGATCCTGGGTCAATACTAGGGCCAATAGTGTTATCTTGTTCTGATACTTGACTCACTGGTAATCCTGGTACTGATCCATTACGTCCAACTGTTGGTAATACACCAAGTAAAAATCCAATTGGGTCATCTCCAGTGAACGCAACTAAAACTTCAGATCCACGACCTGGCGGTGGGAAACTTGCTCCATATGAAATTGTATTATCAGTATTAAATATTGAACCACCAAATGGAGACACAGTTCTAACTTTAGTGAACTTATGTCTATCTTCACGATTGGTGGTTCCTCCATTATTTCGATTATTAACTAAATTAACATATATAGCACCACCGTAGTCACCATCAGATTCATCAACAACTTTACCTACATACACACCATTTGGCATTACAAAACCCTGACGATTACCACTAGTAAATCTTGACGGTATACCTATTGAGTCTCGGTTAGTGTTTGTGTGTTTGTGTTGTTCTTTATTTGACATTTTATTCCTTAATATGCTGCGTTATGCATGTTTACAAGCCAGGTTGGTGCTTTGTGATGTTTTGTACGTGTAGATCCACCCCAATATGGTGCTGCGTTACTGCTTAGATTAGATCCAATACCAGGCGTCATAGCAATATCAAAGTGATGTGATGTTCCACCCATATACAGTTCGCTTCCAGACCCGTAAGCTGGGTTAGCTATACCAACACTTGGTGTTAAGCCTTGCGCACGAGTTTCATTTAAAAAGGCCTGTGTATAGTTTTGTATAAGTGCTAAGTCTGCTGGATTTTCAACACTCAATACTCTACCATCACTAGTTCGCAGTTGTGAGTCAGCAGCAAATCCATCATGTCTACCACTGCCTCCTGGGCCACGATTGCCACTTGTTACAACCATATCTAATCCGGTTTCTGCTCCGGCTGCTTGCATTGCTGTTAGTAGTCTGTTGTCAACACCTGTTATATCACCACTAATATTACCTGTTGCACTTCCTGATACATTTGGATCAAGTCGAGTACTGTTGTCGTTAAGTCCACCGCCAGGTTCATTTGGCAGTACATCATCAACTGGACTACTATAGTTTGATTTTAAGTTTAAATTTTTACGTGTTCCAGTAATTTTGCCTTCTGTTAATTGCGTAATTAACATTTCATTGTTTGTGTTTGTGTCTCTTATTGAGTCAAGAGTTTGTTTAAATTCACCCATCATGTATTGTGACGTTACAGTACTAACACGATATAATGCTGTTATTCCAAAATTTTGTTCAGTCATTAATCCAGTTTCTTCGTCCTCATAAGTAGGCAACCGCATATTAAAAAAGTATCCAACTCCACCAATTTCATAATTAGCATTATTGCTATTAGTTGCAGCGACACCTTTTGGTTTACCTAACCAATATGGGTCTCCTCTAATAGTCAGTCTCTGTTCAACTAATTCACCTGTAGAATTAAGATTAATTTCTAATGCGCCAAGGAATGCGGCACCAGGGTCATCTAGTGTATCAACACTACTGGCTGCTAAACTATCATTAACATCTTTATAATCAAATTGCATTGATGTATTAAGTGTTTCATGTGTTACTCGACTGGCAAGGGAACCTTTATAAAGTTCAGATTGTGTTATATACCGTTCTGCTTTAGGAATCGATTTAAATGTAAGTTCTTCCGCTTCTTTGTCAACATGGTTTTTTTGTGCTTGCTCAGCGGCTGTTAGTTTTATAGCTAAATTTTTCTTTGCGGCCTCTACATTTTGTTCTTTTACCTTCATATCTGATAAAGCACTTTCTACTTTCTCTTCTCCAAGGGCCCACCAAGGTATACTGTTTTTGAACTTTAATAATTCATTTTGTTGTTTATCAAGTTCACTTTCTGCTTTGACAAACTCCGCAGTGGCGTTTATTTTGGCACTTTCAGTTGACGCCAGGTTAGCTAATTGATTATTTGACCCCCTATGGTGGTTTAGTGGTTGAGCTACAAAATACATACTGTTTAAAGATAGATCAAAATCAATTATTTCACTGTTAAGACCAGTAAAAGTATAATCATATCGTTTCCTCAGTAACCCATATGTGAGATAATTATTTAATCGTTGCTTTTGAGCGTCTGGGTCTTCTGATAACCTGCCGTAACTGTCAGGATCATGAATACCATGTGGTATAACGTATTCAGAAATATTATATGTAATTTTTCTTGGGTATCGTCTCTGAACTATATCGTACTTATTAATATATTCTATATTTGTTTTAAACATAAACCACTTCATCATTTCTGATAATTTTGCATGATTTTTAATTGTTGTGTCATCAACTTGCTCTTTAGCAAATTGATTTTTTCCTACGAGTGGTATCTTCTTAAATTCTTTAGTTTGTAATACAGCAGCAGCAATTGCAGCTGTCATACTTGTACCTTTATGAAATACAAATGAAAGCAGGCCATTTGACCCAGAGACACTAACATTACTTGATTTTCCTAAATTATCTCCAGTCACTGCGTCAAAATTCCACTTACGCCAATCTTTAGCTTCGCCATGTGTGCCAAACACGTACTCATTTGGTTGTAACTTTGTGCTATCTACCGCAGCTTGTCTATTTAATTCATTGTTAACTTCAAGAGTAAACTTATCTAAAAAATCTCCAAAGTTACTAGCGATAACTGTGATATCAGCATTTAAGTGAAAGTCCACTCGACGGTATGCTGCGTATTCAATTTCATTAAATTCAACTTGGTAGTTAGTTGCACCTTCATTATGTTTAATTTGAAAATCTGTTATATTTACTACATAATAATACGGTCCAATTTCTTTTTCGCCCATTGGAGTATCATTTTCATTCCATCCTCGAAATTGAAGTTCAAGTAAATAAACTGCGTCAAGATGATTTTTAGTATCAAGTTCTTTAGCGGCAATCATAATTCGATTAAGAAATGTCATACCGTTTGCTTCAATAAAAGAAATATCAAAACTATTAGAAACTGCGTTTCTGTTCTCTCGTACAAACCCCAGTGTTGTTTGTTGTATTACTGTTTCAATACTAATTTCATTTTCAACACCAGATTTAGCTAATGTAATATATGTACCGTCGTTAAGGCTCTCTTCAAACTCTTGAGAGCGCATTGGGTTAATCATATGTAATGCCCAATTATACGTATAAGTTTCATAATCATTTAATATATTAGGTTTATAAAAACTTGCGTCTTTATTATTTCTAACATCCATATTTGCTCGTAGTTTTATATCTGTATCATTAGCACCAGCTTGTCCTGCGGCAAGTGGTGATGCAATGACGGATCTATGGCGATTAGCACCAGCTTGTCCTGCGGCAAGTGGTGATGCAATGACGGATCTATGGCGATTAGCACCAGCTTGTCCTGCGGCAAGTGGTGATGCGGGGCTAGGATTAGAATTGGGTGGATTGTTCAATATGTCTGATAATCGTGGGCTATCTGGTACACCACGCAGAGAGGGTATATTCCTAAATCGTGGGTCTGGATGAACTGGCATTAACTAACTCCAAATGCTGCTGACGTTGATGGTACTTTAATTTCAAGCCCTGCCACAAAATCATTAATTGGATCCCGAAGTTTGTCACGATTGTAGTGTACAAATATCCACCAATAACTACTGCTACCATACATATCAAAAGCAAGTAAATCTGGTCGGCGATTGTATCTATTATCAATACGCATAAGTTTTGCTTCCTGTGATAGTGAAGCATTAGTTAGTTTTGGTTGATATATATCCAAGTACTTTAAATTTTTCGGAGTTGCTGCATAGCTGCTGGAATTAGAATAATTTGCCATTAAATAAATCCTTTACTATATAAACTTCCATTAAGAAAGTTATGTTTACTGAAATCTCTTTTTTGTTTAGCTGGATTAACACTAACAAGTAAATCTAGCGAAATAGTTTGTATTGCTGGTAATGTTTGAGGTTGCCCAGCTTGGTCAATTACTTCAACTAAGTCAGTGTCACTTTGATATGGGATACTTACACTGCTAACTAACACTGGCACTTTATTAAACTGGTTTGATCCAAAGCTAGAAAACCTTAATTTAGGAGGCGGAGTGCCTGCTGCAGGAGTTTTTTCTGCATCAGCAAACCCATAAAACATTTTTGTTACACTGCGTAAGAAGTGTATTACGCCCTGCGTGTATTCATGTTCTTCTCGAGTAACATTACTGAACTGTGCTGTTATTTGTATTGACGGACTAGGTGTTCCAGAGTAACTATGTGAGTGATAGTTAGTATGTGTTAATCCATATGTTGCGTAGTTAACTGATTGTTGATACACAATATCTGGTTGTATAGGAAAAACTAATCCACCAGTTCGGCTTAATACTTTAGCAGGTCCTTTAAAATAAAAATTATTGCCTTTGAACAGTTCCAGTCTTGCTCTTGATGTATTACTGATTGCCATTTAATTTTCCTTTTACAAACTCGTACACTTTAGGATTAAATGAGCCAAAGAAGTCTTCAAATGCTTCACGCTTCTTTTTATCTTCAATGCCATCCATACGCATTACATTTCTAAACGTAGTAGCACTACGCCCATCATCTTTTACTGGCACAGTGTATATATAACCTGCCTCATCACTTGATGTTAATTGTTCACTGTCTTTATACATACGTAAATAGCCACCTGTTTTTAAACGTCCAGCATCTTTTTCACTGAATACCAACAGTACCGCAGTGTTGTTTGGATCTTTACCAGTTGCGCTAACGTCAGGCTGATACGGACTAGTACGTATAATCTTATCAGCTGGCACACCAAACATGTCAGTCATAATGCCAGTTTTCTCTTCGTAACTAAACGGATCCTTTTCTGGCTGAGCATTCTTGGCTATCGTAGTAGCGATAAATACATTAGAAGAACCAAACTTACGAACTAAGTCCATATAAACTTTATGGTGCCCACTATGCATAGGTTGAAACCTTCCGCCATAGAACACAGCAATGTCAGTTGCTTTAGCTTCATTAAGTTGTGAGTATCTCATGTCGTTCTCCTATAATACTATTTATAGCATCAATAAGTGCTAGTATAATTAGAAGGACTTGACAAAGGTAGAATATGTGTTATATTCGTAGTAATTTAAGGAAAGATTTATGAGAAAACAAAATTATCTTAACAACAAGGATATGTTAAAAGAAATTCACAAAAGTAAACTAACATATTGCCACTTAGTGGATGACGAGTATTCTAGATTTGATATCATTGTAAACAGTTATGAAGATATTTTTGATCCAGATGTTATCCAACAAGCAAGAGAAAATAGAGCTAGCGTACTAAGTTCACAAGGGTACGAAGAATCTTATAGAAAATGGCAAGCAAGTGGTAAACGTGTTAAAGACAAACCAAAGCAAGCTGAAACAAGAGTAAATCCAGAAGATATTGATCCAGATGAGCTAATCTTTCGATTAATGACCTTTGAACATGTACCAGGTGATGACAAACGTAAAACTAATCCAAAAACTATTGCGGATCGTCACGTTAAGGTTAACTTTCCACCATTCAAACACTATGCTAAACGCAATGGAGAAGTACAAGAAGTTGTACGAAGCCACTGGGAAGGTGGTATTGATAATGGAGCATTTAGTACAACACATGGTCATACAACAAACGAATTAGCAAAGATGTATATCAAACTATGTGAACGCTACAGTATGCGTAGTAACTGGCGTGGATACACTTATGTAGACGAAATGCGTAGTCATGCTCTTATGCAACTATCTCAGATAGGCTTAAAGTTTAATGAGGATAAGAGTCAAAATCCGTTTGCGTATTATACGGCAGTGGTTACAAATAGCTTTACAAGAGTACTAAACCTTGAGAAACGAAACCAAAATATACGTGATGACCTACTTCAAGAGAACGGATTCAACCCTAGCTTTAGTAGACAACTTGACCATGAAGCGGCTGAAAAGGCAAAATGGGACGAAAAAAGCGAGAAAGATCGCAAAGAAGCTACTGGAACAAATTTCTAGTTGACAATCATACAATAACGTTGTAAATTAACATTATACAATAATGGAAAGTATTCTATGACATTTTTTAATAGAGCAGCCTGCTTTAGTGATATCCATTATGGACAAAAAAACAACAGTAAACAATACAATGATGATTGTAACAAGTTTATTGACTGGTTTGTCGATAATAGTAAAGACTGCGAAACTTGCATTTTCTTAGGTGACTTTCATCACCATAGATCAGGCATTAATATTAGTACACTAAATCACAGCGTACAAGCTGTAAAGAAACTAAGCGAAAACTTTGAAAAGGTATATATGATTATGGGCAACCATGACTTATACTATCGAGAAAAGCGAGATCTTAATAGTTTGCCTTACGCTGGAGTTTTTAACAACGTTACACTAGTAGAAGATATGCTTGTACAAGATGATGTAGCACTAGTACCTTGGTTAGTAGGTGACGAATGGAAACGCATTAATAAAGTACAAGCTCGATATATGTTTGGTCACTTTGAATTGCCTCACTTTAAGATGAACGCAATGGTTGAGATGCCAGATCACGGAGGGATTAATGTACAACACTTATCTTCTCCTGAATATGTATTCAGTGGACATTTTCACAAGCGTCAACACAAAGGTAATATCCATTACTTGGGATCACCGTTTCCACACAACTATGCTGATGCTTGGGACGATGATAGAGGCATGATGAAACTATCTTGGGGTGGAAAGCCAGAATATTTTGACTTTGATGGACCTAGATATCGTACTGTACCACTTAGTAGGCTAATTGATGATGCTGAAAACATCTTAAATCATAATACTTACTGTCGTGCTGTACTAGATGTAAACATTACATACGAAGAAGCAAATTTTATCAAGGAAACATTCGCAGAACAATATCAACTACGTGATATTACACTGATGCCTAGTAAAAAAGAAGAACACGCACAAGATTGGAGACAAGTTGATGATATTGAGGTTGAAAATGTAGACCAAATAGTGTATAATAGCTTAAACGCTGTAGATAGTGAAATGATTGACAAAAAATTACTAGTGGACATATATAACAACCTATGATTATTATTAAAGACATCACAATAAAAAACTTCATGAGTGTGGGTAATGTTACCCAAGCTGTACGGTTTAACGACAACGGACTTACACTTGTACTGGGCAACAATGTTGACTTAGGTGGAGATGGTAGCCGTAACGGTACAGGTAAGACAACTATTATTAACGCATTAAGCTATGCTATGTATGGAAATGCGCTAACAAACATACGTAAAGACAATCTTATCAATAAAACTAACGGCAAAGGCATGTTAGTTACACTTGATTTTGAAAAGGATGGTGTACAGTATCGCATTGAGCGTGGACGCAAGCCTAATATCTTTAAGTTTTATGTTGACGATATAGACACAGATAGCGGCAATGAAGCGCAAGGTGAGAATCGTCAAACACAAACTCAAGTAGACAAACTGTTTGAAATGAGTCACGATATGTTTAAACATATTGTCGCCTTAAATACATATACAGAGCCCTTCCTTAGTATGCGAGCTAACGATCAGCGAGCTATTATCGAACAGCTACTTGGTATTACTATGCTAAGTGAAAAAGCAGAGGCTCTTAAAGAAAAACAAAGGTTGAACAAAGATGCAATCAAAGAAGAAGAATATCGAATTAAGGCAGTTGAAGACGCAAATCAAACAATTGCGAAGAGTATTAGTGACCTTGAGCGTAGACAAACGCTTTGGAAAACGAAAAAACAAGAAAGCCTGCAAGAACTAGAAGTAGCTATCAACGTATTAGACAAAGTTGATATTGAAGCAGAACTAAAAAATCACAAACACCTAGCTGAATACTTGAAAAAGAAAAGTCAGCTAGACGAAGCTAACCGTTGGATCAATAGTATTGAATCTGACGATAAGAAACAAGAAAAAGTTATTTCTAAACTTGAAAACGAAATCAAATTGTTGAAAGAACACACTTGTTATGCTTGTGGTCAGGAAATGCACGATGATAAACAAGAGAGCATTCTTGCTTCTAAAGAAGAACAGAAAAAAGAAGCAGCAATGCAAATCTTATCTAATAGTTCTCAATTAACTGAACACTTGGATGTGGTAAATAGCATTGGTGAACTAGGACAAATTCCAGCTACATTGTATAATACAGAACAAGAAGCATATCAACACCAAAGCCAAGTTGATAAGTTACTATCTGAGTATTCAAGTAAACAGAATGAAAATGATACATATCAAGAACAAGTTAACAGTCTAAAGGAGACTGCACTACAAGAAATTAGTTGGGACAAGATGAATGAACTTGTGCAAATAAAAGAACACCAAGACTTCCTGTACAAACTGTTAACAAACAAAGATAGCTTTATACGTAAACGTATTATTGAGCAAAACTTACAGTATCTAAATTCTAGACTTGCTTACTATTTGACTAAACTTGGACTACCACATGAGGTTCAATTCCAACCAGATCTGAATGTAGAAATTACAGAACTAGGTAGAGAACTAGACTTTGACAATCTAAGCAGAGGCGAACGTAACAGACTTATACTTGGTCTTAGTTGGAGTTTTAGAGATGTATTTGAAAACATGAATACACCAATTAACTTCCTTGCTATTGACGAGCTTGTTGATAGTGGCATGGATACCAATGGTGTTGACAGTGCGCTTGGCGTACTAAAGAAAATGGAACGTGAACGTGGTAAAAACGTTTTCCTTATCTCACATCGAGATGAGCTACAGGGTAGAGTTAATACTATCTTACAAGTTATCAAGGAAAACGGATTTACTTCGTTTAGTGTAGACACGGAGATTTCAGATATTGCTGGATGATATAGACAAAGATTTACTACAAAGTCTAGGAGGCATGATATTCGAGTCTCCTGATAAAGGCAAAACAGTACGTAGTAGACCTAGTCCTGAGCATCCAATTTATTTGCTTACTAACGGAACATTACCAATTGATGTATGGTACAAAATATATGGGAACGGATAATAATGACTACAGATACAGTAACTATTTCAGACATCTCACTAGATAACATACTAGACGACACAGCAACGTATACTGATTTATCAGGCTGTACACCAACTATAACTATTGATACTAGTACTATTTCTTCACCAACATACACTGGATCCACAATTACACTTGATGATATTGATGTGTATATAGATACAAAACGTAAAAAATTACGTGATGAAGGTGAATTACCGATTGACATTTGGGCTAAAATGTATAATAATGGAGTTATAGATGATGATTGACTTTATTTTTGATCTCGATGGCACACTAACTAATGCCAGAGAGTATATTGACCCACAGTTTAAAGAATTTATGCATGAGTTTACTGAAAAGTACTCATGTAGTATCTGTACGGGCAGTGATTATGATAAAGTTGAAGAGCAATTAGGAAAAGACCTAACTAACAAATTTGATACACTCTTTTTAAGTAGTGGCAATCATGTTGTACAGGATGGTAAAGACGTATACAAAAGTAAATGGAAGTTATCAGATGAAGAATACTGGTTCCTTATAGAAAAAGTAAAAGCATCTAATTATTTTAACAAAGTTTCTGATTCTTTAAACAGTATTGAACCCCGCATTGGTTGCGCAAACGTTAGTGTTATTGGCGTAGGCGAGTTTCAGTTAGACCGTGGCACATACAGCGCATGGGATAAACAACATAAAGAAAGACAACAAATAGCAGAAGCATTTAATAACTTGTTTGGACACAAATCATCTGCAGTGATTGGTGGATCAGTAAGTATAGACATTACACAACAAGGCAAAGACAAGGCACAAATAATACAATACTTTGAGGCACAAGACACTATACACTTTTTTGGCGATAAAATTATACCTGGTGGCAACGATTATACACTAGCAATGGCAGTTAACAAACTTGAAAATGGCAAATCATATACAGTAAAAAATTGGCAACAAACATACGAAATACTAAAAACACAATTTTAATACCATAATCAGTAGATTTATGATGACAAATGATATATACAATACATGCAATGGAAATACAATGGTAATCTTGTTGAAGAGATAGCCGACCAATATATTGGATTTGTATACATCATTACTAATCTGACTAACAACAAAAAATATATAGGCAAAAAATTAGCCAAGTTTAAAAAAACTAGGCCACCCCTTAAAGGCAAAAAACGTAAAAGAAAATCACTAGTGGAAAGCGACTGGCAGACTTACTGGGGATCTTCAGAACACTTATTGGCAGATGTAGCTGAATTAGGCACTGAAAACTTTAGTAGAGAAATTTTATATTTCTGTACTACACGTGGCGAACTTTCCTACCGTGAGGCAAAAGAACAATTCGACAGAGAAGTTTTACTTACTGACGAATACTATAACGGCATCATAAATGTCCGCATTGGCGGATCTCAGGCTCTTAAAGAATCTCTAAAAAATAACATACCCCCTCTATAAAAAGCATTGAGGAGTCGCCATTGATTTGGTTAGACAACGGAACTTGCTGGGGGACACAAACCAAATGAGTGGGCTCTACTGCGCCATTGTAACCCACGAGTATTTCCAAGTTAGTAGCCTTTATTGCAACTTGGTAGCTTGCGTTGAAAGCAGCATGTAAAGGGGTACAGCATAACCGCCTCTGCTAGTTTACTAGTTTTGCTATAAGGGTGTACAAGGTGACTGGTAATATCAGACTCTTTTGTCGTGCTTGGCCTAAATCAGGCTAAGTGCGACTTTAGATCATGGTAATGATCAATAATATATATATCATTATGATATATGATATAATATGATATTCGAATGTATTGAATGAAATGATTCAATCGAACGATAGTGAAGATTGATGATGTCGTAAGACATCAAGTAATGATAAAACTTACTTAGATATAAATGAACACTTCAGATTAAAATGTCTTCTTACCTGATGCAGCGTCTATTGCTTCTGATTCTTTACGATTCTTCTCTGAGTATGACGCAACAATTTCAGTTGCTTGGTATATTGGCATTTGATATAATTCTTTTACTGAAAATGCGCCTCCAGTATACAGTACAATATCATATACTTGTTTTCGTAGATCTTTGTTATTTTCATTCATCTCATCAACTAAGGCTTGACTATTAGTCGGATTAGCTCTTAGTTGTTGGTGAAAAAAAAAGTTGGGTTAAATTCAACCTCTGATGTAAATTGTTCCCCACATTTTTCATTACTACATTCAAATTTAAATTTTTTGTCAAGACCATTTTGGTTAATTTGAGTGGACATCTTTTGCAACTTCTTGACAGTATTACTATCACTATTGCTAATCCAATCAAGTATAGGTTGTATGTCTGTAATTTTATCTCCAGATGGGAGTAGAATATATTCAATAGTATCAGCAATTAAAACTAAACTAGCAGCTGTTGTTTTTTCTAAACTGTCTGAAAACAGCGCATGTTGTTTTTCTGGATTATCATCTTTATTAAACGTTGAAAGTATATTAGACATTTCAGATATTTTAATTTGATTAGTAGTTATACTACGCAAACTATTTGGTTTAAATGACACAATCAATCCGTTAGAAAGCTCTAGTTCAATTGGTTCAATAGTCTTCACTTGATTTAAGACATTAACTATCTTTATAGAGTATTGTTCTTGAGTTTGGCAATGCGTACACTTTGCGTCAACTGTTATTTCGCCATCGTTACTATTGATCTTACTAGCTAACAAGATAATGTCTACATCTGGGATTAAAATTTCATATGGGTTTTCCATATCAGGAAGTATACTCTTTAAGATTTCAAATAGGCTTTCACCATTATATACACTATCGGGAATATTTAATAGCATTTCATCTTTGAAACTCATTGGCAATATGCCAATCTCATTTTGATCGTTCAAATTTGTTTGAGATGTGTACCATTTGCCCTCAGTTGGCAACTTTACGTATATCTCTTTATGTCTGTAAAAGTCTTCTAGTGAATTTGTCATTTTAATCCTATAAATACATATATAAGTTATTTATCTAATAAAGTGAGCATTTAATGGCAGCAATTACTATACCATTTGGAGGATCAACCGTAACGGTTAATATACCAGATTTCGCTATGGAAGGAACCCAAATAGATTTGCTTGAACAAGCAAATCGACAAACTGATGCTCTTCAAAAGATTGCGCAGTCCATGGGCATTAGTGTTCAGAACGATCAAAACGAAACAAAAAGTAATAAAGATTTAGTATCACAGATTAAAAAGGGTAATTCAAATGATGATTCCAACTTTGCTCAATTAAACAAATCCCTAAGAACAGTTGCTAATCCAGTAAATATTGCCAATGCGATGCAATCAGCAGGCGGTGCTGACTCACTTAGTGGACTAGTAGGAAAAGACGGTCTACTTGGTACACTAGGGTTAGCTACAATGGGTGCGCAAGTTGGTACACTATTTGGTATTATGGAAGAATTTGGTGTTGCTTTGGGCTCATTGCGTCGAACAGGCAGTGGACTTGGTATGGATTTAATAGACTTACGATCTCGTGCTTCTAATGTTGGTTTAGATATGCAAACACTTTCCAAAATTACTGTTGAAAATGGTAATGCTATTCGATCACTTGGCAGTAGTACTTCTGACGGTACAAATCAATTTTTAACACTAAACAAATCATTACGGGAAGCAACAAGAGATATGGGATTCTTTGGCATGGGAACTAAAGAAATGTCCACAATGTTAATAGATGAAATTGAACTCAGACGTAGTACTAGAAATGAAGCATTTTTAGAAGCAGGCACTAGAGATCAAATGGTTGCTAGTATGAAAGAAAATTTAAAGTTAAATGAAGTTATGGCTGGGTTAAATGGTCAAGATGTTCAAGATAGAATTAAAGCTCGTAACGAATTTAGAAAAAATGCTATTGTGGCTGCAGCGGCGTCTAAAATGACTGAAAAACAATTACAATCTCAATCCGCTTTAGTTGAAGGATTATCCGCATTGGGAAGTGCTGGCGCCGCTGGCGGACCAATACAATCAGCATTAACAAATTTAATTGCTAACGTCCCAATGGATAAGTTTAACGAATCATTTACACAACTTTCAGCAGCCGCAAGTGGTGAAGGTATCGATTTACGAGCAAACTTAGAAGAATATGCTCGTATGGTAGAAGCAGGAGCAGATCCAAAAGCAATGCAATCAGCTGCTCAAAAGTTAGTTGACCAATTTGCTAATATTGATGCTAGTGACCAACTTATAGGCCGAGCTGGTGCTGGACAAGCAGGCGCAGCGGCATTACTTCAAACTCGTATGGAAGCATTTGCGAGTACTACAGAAAAAGGAAAGACAGTTGCTGAGCAAGTTAACGATAATATGACTAAACTTGAAGATGCAGCTGGTAGTGCTTCAATAAAATTAACCGGCTTAGCTAATCAAATGGGTGTTGCGGCTACAGAAATGAAAAATTCAGTTCTAGTTAGTACATTAAAAGCATTTAACGCTAATCCGAATAGCGCAGAGGGGCTATCTAAATTTGTTGATAGTTTAGAAAATTTACCAACTACAACAGAATTTAAATTTATGACGGACCTTGTTACTGAAGTAGCGTCACTAGCTAGTGGCGCACAGGGCCTAATGGCTGTAATAGGAGTTGGTAATGAAGATAAATCAAAGGCAGAAATTGGGGCTGAGACTGGATTGTTATTCATGGCTTTAGGAAAACAACTGGGTATTAACGCAGAAATGGTAGCTAATATGTTTGGCAAAGGAAAACGTGGGGCCACGGCAGGTGGCAAATACGGCGACGGTATGCGTGGTACTTCTGCAGGTGAAGACATAGCAGGAGCAGTTGGCACAGCAGCATTTGCTGGTATGCTGGCTATAGGAATACAACAAGCATTTACCAGAAATAAGCCAATGCCTGTAGAAATTATAGAGCGAGTATCTACAACAACGGCGACTCCTAACCCATATTATAGAGCCTTACAAAACGCTACTACGGAGGTGAGCGACAATGATTAAAAAACACCATTGACATATCGATAAATACATGTTATAAACAAATAAAGAGAAAAATATGAGCTGGAAAAAACACTTTACTGTCTATCAAGGACAAGGCCAAGAAATGAAACCTAGTAGTTCTAGTCGTTTCCAAAGTTGGCTACCTGAAGTATACAGTGGACAACCTAATCGTGTTGAGAGATATTCACAATACGATCAAATGGATATGGATAGTGAAGTTAACGCTGCACTTGACATTATCAGCGAGTTTAGTACACAAAAAGATAAAACAACACAGCTACCTTTTAGCTTAGAGTATGTTGGTGATGTTACTGAAAGCGAAACAAAGATACTAGAGCAGACACTACGTCAGTGGTGTAAGCTACAAGACTGGGACACACGTATTTTTAAAACATTCCGTAATGCTGTTAAGTATGGCGATCAGTTTTTTATCCGTGATCCAGAAACTTGGGAAATGTATTATGTAAATCCAGTTGATGTTACTAAGGTTATTGTTAACGAGTCCAAAGGTAAAGAGCCTGAGCAATATGTTCTAAAGAACATTGACTTAAACATGCAAAACAAAACTGTAAGTGAACCAATTAAACACAGTGACTCACATGCTAGTGTAAACAGTATGATGCGTGGCCAAACAATGGACCGCAATGGTTATGGCGCAACTGGCGCAGAATACAACAACAGTTTAGGTAACATTCAAGAATATAATGTTGATGCTACACACATAGTACATGCGGCATTAACAGAAGGCATGGACAGTAACTTCCCATTTGGTGCTAGTATACTTGATCCAATCTTTAAAACATATAAACAAAAAGAACTATTAGAAGATAGTATTATTATCTATCGTGTACAAAGAGCTCCAGAACGTAGAGTGTTTTATGTTGACGTAGGTAATATGCCAGCTAACAAAGCTATGGGTTTTGTTGAGCGTGTTAAAAATGAAATACACCAAAAGCGTATTCCAAGTAAAACAGGCGGCGGTAATAGTATTATGGATTCAGCATACAATCCACTGTCAATTATGGAAGATTACTTTTTTGCTCAAACTGCTGAAGGCAGAGGAAGTAAAGTTGAAGTACTACCAGGCGGTGAGAACCTAGGTCAAATTGATGACCTTAGATACTTTACAAACAAAATGCTTAGAGCATTGCGTGTACCTAGCAGTTACTTACCAACAGGACCAGATGATGGAACAGCAAGTTATGTAGATGGCAGAGTAGGCACAGCATTTATTCAAGAGTACAGATTTAACCAGTACTGTCAGAGATTACAAAATATTATTGCTCCAGTATTTGATAACGAGTTTAAACTGTTTATGAAGAACAAAGGCATTAATATTGATAGTAGTATTTTTGACCTACAGTTTGTAGAACCACAGAGCTTTAGTGAATACAAAGAAATCGAAGTACATGCCGCAAGAGCAAACGTATTTGGGTCACTTGAGGGTGTAGATTATCTAAGTAGACGCTTTATGTTAAGCAAGTACCTTGGACTTTCAGAAGATGAAATCCTCAAGAATGAAGAAATGTGGATGGAAGAAAACAAATCAGGTGTAACACCACCATCAGATAGTACACCAGGTCTTGGCGGCGTAGGTGTGCGTGGATTTGAAGGTGGCGGAAATGATCTAGGTGGTTTAGATGATTTAGATGCCGGCGAAGGTGGCGGAGACGACTCGCCAATTAGCGGTGCTGAAAATGCGACAACACCAGCACCAGCAGGAGGAGAAGACAATGCGCAGTAATGAATTTTTAGTTGAGTATTATGAAGATGAAGATAACGAGTACTCAAATCGTAAAATTGATGATGTTCGACGCAGTAGGTTAACACTAAAACATATTAATAGACTGCGTAAACAACGTGAAATTCACAAGACAGAACATGCTACACGTACTGAACGTGTACAACAAATATACCGCAGATCATCTGGGGAATAATACAAACTACAACAAATTAAGGCATGAAAACTTACTTATCTTGACGTTCTTGTCAAAAAGTACAGTTTTTATGCCTTTTTTCTATGGTAAAACGTATTGGTAATAAATAATACTTGTAAACCAGTAATGGTAAGCCTGAATTTTTAAGGAGATATAAAATGAGTAATCATAAGGATTCATTAGTTAAAGTCCTAGAATATCTTGTCAACGAAGATCGTGAAAAAGCGTCAGACCTTTTACATGATGTATTTGTTGAGAAAGCAAAAAATCATTGGGCGTCACTTTCAGAGAGTGATGAGTCAGTGGAAGAAGATATTCAAGACGAAGACTTAGACGAAACATACGAAGTTGAAGAAGGCATCAATAACTTTGATGCAGAGGAAGACTTTTTAGACGACATCGAAACAGCTGAAAACGAAATCGAAGCTGAAGAAGTGTACGGCGAAGACGATGACCAAGAAGGTGAAGAAGAAGCACCTGAAATGGGCATGGACATGGAAGTAGACATGGACAGTGGCGAAGAAGAAGATGCTGCTGAACCAGAAGAAGCACTAGCTAATGTAGAAGATGCAATCGCAGAACTACGTGCAGCGTTTGCTGACATGATGGATGATGAACCAGCTGAAGAACCAGAAATGGAAGAAGAAGTTGCTTTTGAATCAGACGACAGTGACGACGAAGAAGTTGAAGCAGTTGAAGAAGGCGCAACAATGTCAGCAGTAAGTGTATCACACACTGATGGCAGTGACAACAGTAAGTCACCAGTTGGTCCAGGAGACAGTTCAATGTCACCATCAAAGCCAGTCGATATTGCAGGCGGTACAGTTGAAGCAGGTGGCAAAGCGCCAGCAGCTAAAGACATGGGTGTAACAGGTCCACAAGAAGCAGGATCACCAACACCAGCACCGGCTCCAAAAAGAGAGATGAAGTAATATGTCAACATCATTACAAGAACACTTAACATTTAGTCAGGCAAATATTGTTACCGAGAGCATTGAAGAAGCTAACGGTGGTAAAAGCCTGTATATGAAAGGTATCTTTATTGAAGGCGATGTACGAAATCAGAACAACCGTATCTATACAAAAGAAGAAATTCATAATGCTGTTAAGGCAATTACTGAAAAAATCAAAAATGGATACAGTGTATTAGGCGAAGCTGATCACCCGGATGATCTAAATATTAATCTAGATCGTGTATCACACATTATCACAGAAATGGATACTGATGGTGCGAACGGTATTGGTAAGCTGAAATTATTACCTACTCCAATGGGAAATATATGTAAAACCCTTATAGAGAGTGGATGTAATTTAGGCGTGTCAAGCAGAGGCAGTGGCAATGTTAACGATAAAGGAATAGTCAAAGATTTTGAGATTATTACTGTTGATATTGTTGCCAATCCAAGTGCTCCAAATGCTTACCCCGATCCAATTTATGAAAGAATTATGAATCATAAACGTGGTAATGTATTAATGGATGTAGCTTCTGCTGTTAAGCACGACGAACGGGCACAGCGTTATTTAAAAGATGAAGTAACGCACTTTATAGAGAACCTAAGGTATAGGAGAGATTAATATGGCTCACTCAATAGATGAACTATTAGGCTCCGGAACGCTCTCGGAAGAGGTTAGATCTTCAATCAGCGAAGCATGGGAAACTAAGCAAGCTGAACTACGTGAAGAAGTTGCGTCAGAACTACGTGAAGAATTTGCAGGACGTTATGAAAATGACAAAGCGCAAATTGTAGAAGCAATGGACACAATGATTGGTGAAGTTATTGCGAAAGAACTCGAAGAGTTCCAAGCAGACAAAGCCAAAGTAGCTGAAGATCGTGTTGCATATCGCAAGCATATGTCAGAACATGCAAATGTACTGAATGATTTTGTGATGGAAACATTACGCAAGGAAATTAACGAATTGCGTGAAGACCGTGAAGTAGCAGATAAGAACATGGCACAGTTAGAAGGCTTTGTTCTTGAGCAACTTACAAAAGAGCTAAACGAGTTTCATGATGACAAACGCTCACTAGTTGAAGCAAAAGTTAAAATGATAAAAGAAGGCAAAAAAGTTATCGAGCAAACAAAACGTAAGTTTATCGAAACTGCAGCAAACAAGGTGGAAAACATTCTTGAATCAACAATCAAGACTGAACTTACATCACTTAAAGAAGACATTCAAGTGGCTAAAGAAAACACATTTGGACGTAAGATTTTTGAAACATTTGCTGGAGAGTTTATGGGCAGCTACCTCAATGAAGGTACTGAAGTTGCTAAAATGAACAAATCGATAGATGCGCTAAATGCTAAACTCGATGAAGCAAACGAAATTGTTGCGCAAAAAGAAGTTCAACTTGCAGAATCAACACGTAAGTCACGTATTGCTACTGACAATGCTGAGCGTAAGCTAATCATGAATGAAATGATGGCACCGCTTTCGAAACAACATAAAGAAGTAATGAATGCATTATTGGAGTCTACTAAGACTACTAATTTACAAAACGCATTTAACAAGTATCTTCCTTCAGTATTGAACGAAGACACAAAAACTAAAACTAAAAATACGAAGGTACTTAGTGAATCCTCAAAAGAGATCACTGGTGGAAAAACAACGGTAGCAGAAGCTAATGTTGATGCTAACATTGTGAACCTTCGCAAATTAGCCGGTATACAATAAGTTAAGGAGACCGAAAATGGCAGACAACCTAATGGAAAATTGGGGCGCTACAAAAGACGCCCTCACAGATGGTTTATCTGGAACAAAGAAGCAAGTAATGGAATCAGTACTTGAGAACACAAAACGCTACATCGCAGAATCTGCAACAGCGGGTGCTACTCAAGCAGGTAACATTGCTACACTAAACAAAGTGATTCTTCCAGTAATCAGACGTGTTATGCCAACTGTTATTGCTAACGAAATCGTTGGTGTACAGCCTATGACAGGCCCAGTTGGACAAATTCATACTCTACGTGTGAGATATGCAGAAACTTTTGACTCAGCAACAGCTGGTGACGAAGCTCTAAGCCCATTTGCAATCGCAACTGGATACTCAGGTAATGGAACTACAAACCGTGCAGATGCTACAGCATCGCAAGAAGGTTTACCTGGTAAGAAAATGTCAATTCAAGTGTTAAAACAAACAGTTGAAGCGAAAACACGTAAACTATCAGCACGTTGGACATTCGAAGCGGCACAAGACGCCAATTCAATGCACGGCCTAGACGTTGAAGCAGAAATCATGCAAGCACTTGCTCAAGAGATTACTGCTGAGATCGACCAAGAGATCATTACATCTCTTACATCACTAGCTGGTACAGCTACTGACACATACGACCAAAGTGGCGTAAGTGGTACAGCAACATTTGTAGGTGACGAGCATGCAGCACTAGCAGTTCTAATCAACAAAAATGCTAACACAATTGCAGCACGTACACGTCGTGGCGCAGGTAACTGGGCAGTTGTTTCTCCAACAGTACTAACAGTACTACAGAGTGCGACTACATCAGCATTTGCACGTACAACAGAAGGTCCTTTTGAAGCACCTACAAACACAAAATTCGTTGGTACACTAAACGGTACTATGAGAATTTATGTAAACCAGTACGCAGCAAACGACAACGTACTAGTAGGATACAAAGGCGCAACAGAGACAGACGCAGCAGCGTTCTATTGCCCATACATCCCGCTAATGTCAAGTGGCACAGTGCTTGATCCAGACTCATTCGAGCCAGTGGTATCATTCATGACACGTTACGGATATGTAGAACTAAGCAACCAAGCATCATCGCTTGGTAACGCAGCAGACTACCTATCAGCAATCGCAGTTACATCAAACAAACTAGCATTTGCTTAATAGCAATTTTAGTTGATAAAATAAAGATAGGCGCTACGGCGCCTATTTTTTTGACTTTTTTTTTAAAAAAGTGTTGACATTGGTGTCTACATATGCTATATTATATACATAGCTTGGGAGATATCCCAGAGTTAGATAGTGCAAGGAATGGCGGTCCGTAGAGGTCGTAACTTGGTTCATAGCTGTAGTGGCAATGCAAGAGCGTAGAGATACGAAGTTGTATTTTTAGACATAACTGTTTAATATGAAGTTCCCGGATTTGAGCGTGGCTCTACACAAGGGTTGTTGGTATTCACAGAGTCCAACCTATCACTTTATATAAATAATAACGTAAGAAATAAGGAATTTTAACATGTCAAAAACTACAGTACATATTACTTACTGGCCACCATGCGAATGGGGAATGTTTTGATGTGACTTTTTAAAAGTTATTTTATACAAGCCCTTAGCATTAATTTGTTGGGGGCTTTTTTTATGAACACACTATGTCCTACTGCAATAGGAAGCGTTGCAGCGCATAGATCCCGAAAGGGTCGAAGTTAGTGTGTTTTTAAAAAAATGAGGGTGTAGTGAAATGGTATCACGCTGGTCTCCAAAACCAGAAGCAGGAGTTCGATTCTCCTCACCTTTGCCAAATAATTCTACCTTAGCTCAGTAGGTTAGAGCGCCTGATTGTGGATCAGGAGGTCTCTGGTTCGATTCCAGAAGGTAGGACCAATTTTATCTTTACTGCTATAAATAGTATTAACATGGAGATAAGATATGAGCACCACAAAATATAAACAGGATTTAGACGTTACTGGAAACATAACCTTATCCGGAAATGTAACAGCAGACGGAAACGTAATATTAGGTGATGCTGATACAGATAGCATTACACTAAATGCTGACATAACAAGTAACATAGTACCAGATGTCACTAACACATATGATTTAGGTGCTACTGGTAAAAACTGGAAAGACTTGTTTATAGCTAATGATATTACTGTTGGTAACAATATCGTTGCTCTACAAGTAGCTACTCTTAGTGATGTAACAGTCGGAGCTGATTTAAGTGTTGCAGGTGATGCTGACATTACTGGAAACTTAGATGTTACAGGTAATATCACAAGTGCCGCATCAGGAACACCAACAGTAACTAGTTCAACAGATATTAATTTACAAGCAGGCACAGGTGCCGCTGATCGTGTTGAAGTTACACAATCTCCTTTCAAAGTTGCTAGTTTTACTACAGCACAACGTGATGCGAAAACTAGTGAAAATGGCGACGTGATTTACAATACTACAACTGCTCAACTAGAATGTTATCAGGACAGTAGCTGGTCAGCTTTGAGAATAAATGAATCAGAGATTGCACTTGGTAAAGACGCAGGTAAAACAAGTCAAGGCGCAGGCTCAGTAGCAGTTGGGTATGAAGCAGGCAATACAGGTCAAGGCGCAAATGCAATAGCAATTGGTGAAAAAGCAGGTTATGCAAACCAAGCCGCAAACTCGATTGTAATAAACGCAACTGGTACAGAAGTATACAGCTTTGGAAGTGGTCTAGTAATTACACCAATTAGAAGTGCAAGTGGTACAACTACGTTGATGTATGATGCTTCGACAGGAGAAATTACACATACAGCAACACCAGCACAACAAACTATGATAGGAAGTGTGCAACAAATTAGTGGCCCTGGAGCAATTGACGTAACATCATACATTACTGAAATTACAACAACTGGCGCAGATGCCTACACACTTGCAGATGGTGTAGCAGGACAAATAAAAATAATTAGTATGATAGTAGATGGCGGTGACGCAACAATTACTCCGACTACATTTGCTACTGGAACGACAATTACAATGGCTGATGTAAACGATAACATAACATTATTATATGGTGCCAATGGTTGGGTGAATACCGCAAACCAAGGCTCAATTATAGCATAATAACTTAGGAAATAACATGAGTGAAAAATATTACACATTAGGAACACATACTACTGAGCAATGGACTGAATTGCATGCCGAACTTATTGCAGACGGAAACACATATGAAAGTGTGCCAGCTAGAGAAGTTACAGTAGAAGATGATAAATTACACAGTCCAACACGTGGTAGTTACTTACTTACACTAGAAGAAGCAACTGCATTACAAGGCGATGGACGTGTAAAATTTATCAATGAAAGTCCTGAAAAGTATCCTGAAACATATATGCCATCGTGGGAAGATTTACATTGTGCAACTAACAATACACTAACTGACAGATGGGCAGATCCATATAACAATTATCAAATGTGGACTGTTGGTAGTAGTAGTGTACAAAGCAACTTTCTAAATGCAGAACCATCGCTAAACCGTACAACAGCATTATACAGAATGCAAACAAAACAAAATCCTTGGAAAACAAGTAGTACCGCAGAAAATGTTGCTATCAATGCTACAGTAGCACAAGTTGGCGCAGGAGAAAACGTTGATATTATTTGTGCTGATAATGCTAGTTGGATTGGACATACAGAATTTATCAACAGTGGTGTTACAAACGCAGTGAATCCGAGTGACTATGAAGGTGGCAATGTGCTTCCTGGAAATGGTATTTGTGATTGTTTAGATTTAGTATTAGACGCTCCGTATTATATTGACCCAGATTGGTTTAATGAAACCCCTACAACTTTTACTAGAGTATTATATGCGACTCCAATTCAAACTAGTGATTATACAGTATATAGTGGACAAGATCGTGATGGTGCTAATGGTGGCGGACCTGATTATCCTATTACTATATATGTAGGCGATACATTAAGACTAACTAATACAAGTCCATCTGGATCTCATCCTTTATATATTAAAACTGCCCAAACTACTGGTACAGGCGACCAAGCACCAAATACTACTGGGCAAGGAGCCATAAACGGACAAACTGTTACTTTTTCACCAACTGAAGCAGGAACATATTATTATCAGTGTAGTTCTCATGGACCAATGGGCGGAACTATTACTGTTGAGCAAGGTGCCAAAATTGAAAAACGTTGGGACGGAACTATTGTTCCAAAAGAGGCAGATGCAAGACTATGGTGGCAAAGTACTGGTTTCCGAAGCGCAGAATTTGCACCTTTTGGCAATATTCCAGTTAGTAGCAGTTATACTAGAAATGCGTCTAATGGTAGTAATACGACATTTCCTACTAGTGGCACACACGGAACACAGTGCGCCAGTTTAATATTTGGACGTACACATGGTTGGGCATATAATGCTAACAAGTGGATCTTAAATTTATACGGCACAGGTAACCCAGGTAGTATGGAAATTGGTTTTGATTTACAAAAAGTATTTCATCAGTATAAACCAGTAAACCCAACATACGGAACAAAAGATCCAACAATGAGTTCAAACAGTTGGGGATATAGATCAAGTACTAAAGGTGGTAGCCATTACTATTGGAGAACAGACTCACCAGTTGCGTATAGCGGAACAGCTTTTGAGCCAGGATTTATTAGTTGGTTAGGCGCAACTGGAGATAGTGGTCGTTGGAAAAGTGAAATGTATGACAATAGTATGACAGCGGCTGGCGACGAACTTACACAAGCAGGTGTAATTATGGTTTGTGCCGCAGGAAATAGTAACCAACCACAATATAATCCAGATCATCCAAATTATGATAACCGTATTAGTAACAACGATACCAATACATTCTATCAAGATACATTTGATGAGTTTGGATTTAACGTAACAGGATCAACAAACAGACGAGGCTTTCCTCAACATATTGGTAAAACAGAAAGCCAAACTTTACAAGGTAATACTACAGTTAAGTTTCCAGCAATTAATATTGGCGCACTAGATGACGATATGACTGGAAGTTACACTCAAGATAGAAAAGTAAATTACAGCGACATGGGTAACGCAATTGATTTGTATGCTCCAGCAGACGGAACATTAGCCGCAACAGAAGGCACATATGGAGTTGATGTTTTTAGAACTGATGATAGTTATTCTGGGTTAACAGCTATTTCTAGGTGTAGAGATACACGCTTTAGTGGTACTAGTGCCGCATGTCCTGTCGCATGTGGATTCTTAGCACTTGTAATGCAGTATAATAGAGGCTGGACATATGACGATCTTCGAAATTGGATACAAAATAATCTAGAAGAACAGCCAACAGCAGATATGTACGAAGGTGTCGAAGTTACAAGTCCTACAGCGAGTTGGAGTAGTGATTATAATGCCCTACAAGGTAGTCCACGTAGAATATTATATCAAGCAACCATTCCAGTAAGTACTGCATACCCAAGTGGTGGTGGAGGCGCTGCAGCAGCGCCAACTGTTGGGTTGTCAGGGCCAATAGTACTATCTGGTATTTCAATAATTAGAACTTGACGCAGAACTTAACTTATGTTAGAATTATATTATGAGCAACCTTAAACAACTAACAATGGATCATCACAGGTCTGCGGAACGATGTGGATTCGTTAAAGTTCTGATGAGTGGAAGTATAAATCCAGTCGTGTACGGAACATTTTTATTAAATCAATATCACAAGTATAGCGCACTAGAATCTCTTGCTCTCGACCGTGGACTTCTTGAAGGTATTGAGTCAATACAACGTGCTGAAAAAATATTAGCAGACGCAACTGAACTGCTATTACATAATAATATTGATCTATTAGAAAGCACATCTGAGTATGTTACCCATATTCAAACACTGAACGATCATGATCTTTTTGCACACATTTATGTACACCATATGGGAGATCTAAGTGGTGGACAAATGATTAGAAAACGTGTACCAGGTGCTTGTACAATGTACGACTTTGATGGAGATGTAAGCGAAATCAAAGATCAAATACGTAGTCGATGTAAAGACTCTATGGCACAAGAAGCTAAAATGTGCTTTGATTTTGCTATAAAACAGTTTAACGAAATGACTCAACTCACCGCATAAATACATTAAAGTATTGTGAGAGAGTTACATGGCCATAAATTTTGATCATCAACGGGATAGAATTAGCTCTAGTAGTCAGAGCATAACAGTAAATACAACTGGCGCATTTACGATCCCAGTTGGTAATACAGCGCAACGACCGACAGCTGCAAGCGGTCAAATTAGATTTAACAGTCAACAACAAAGTTTTGAAGGGTACAACGGCGCAGGCTGGAGTACACTTGGTGGCGTGCGTGATGTTGACGGAAATACATATGTTATTGCTGAAACTGGACCAGGTGTTAATAATAACGAACTAGATTTTTATACTGATGGTACACAACGTTTTCAAATTGGTGCTACTGGTGATTTTAAATTTGGTGATACGCTTGCTGAAGTAACCATTTCGGGTGCTACTGGTAATACAAGTATTGGCGGTACGCTTAGTGTTACTGGTATAGCAAACTTAAACGATACAACTGATTCAACAACTACTACAGACGGTGCTCTTATTGTAGCCGGTGGTGTTGGCATTGCTAAGAAACTTTTTGTTGGTACTGATTTAGATGTTGCGGGTAATGTACAAATTGATGGTACATTAACAGTTGATGGGATTGCTACACTAAAAGCAGGTTCAAGCGGAACTATTGCTGTTGGTGATGATGCCACAGATAATGTTGTGTTTAATGCTGATATTAATAGTGACTTTGTACCAGAAGGAAACGGCACATACAGTTTAGGTTCATTAACACAAAATTGGAACAAAGCATTTTTAAGAACACTTGATAGTGATACTGATATTATTACTGTTGATATTAATGGTGCTCTTGTACTTCCAGTTGGCACAATATTAGAACGTCCAGCTACAGCGGCGCAAGGTATGATCCGCTACAACAGTGAAGATACTACCTTTGAAGGTTATGATGGCACAGCATGGGGTTCACTTGGTGGAGTTAAAGATGTTGATCAAGACACTTACATTAGTGCCGAGACAGCACCAGGCGACGACAACGATGAACTAGATTTTTATACTGGTGGTGTAGAGCGTATGTCTATTGGCGCTACTGGACAAATTACAGCGGCTGCAGGATACACACCAACTAACCCACAAGACTTAATTACAAAAGACTTTGCTGAAAATAATATACAAGCAACAGCAGGTACGCCAACAGATAGTAGTTGGCAGGACGGAGCATACTTGGGATTCACAGACGCAGACAAAGTAGCAGACGTATTAGACGAACTTAATGAATCATTAGAAAATGTACGTAACAATACATTTGTGCGTAGTGTAACATTTACCGGAACACCAACAAGTGGCGGTGCTGGAACGTCAGTAACACTTAACTTAGTAGTTGACGGAACCGCAAATCGTTATGATATTGATTGGGGAGACGGTAGTACAACTACAGCAACTTCAGATAATACACCAAGTCATACATATACAAGTAATACTGGAAGTCCTTACACTGTGGTTGTTAGAGCATACAATAACGGTGCTATTGTTGGCAGTGCTGGTAGCGAAGCAAGTTCAACAAGAACAGATTATATTATTATATACACAGCAAACCCAGTTGCGGCATTTGAATTGTATAGAGCATCGTCAGGCGGAAATGCGTTAATTGCTACTGATTTATATGTTATAGAAGGTAATGATTTACACATGCGTAATATTACTACTAATACTACTATGGCAGATGTAACTTATACTATGAATTGGGGAGACGGAACTGCTGCTGATAACATAGCAAGTGATTCAGCAGCCGGTGGTGTTTCTGGAGCTAGACTAGCACATACTTGGGGAGCAGGTACAGCATCTGGTACAGGTAGAGATACGGTAACATTAACATTAGCAACACATACAACTGCTGATCCAGCAGAAATACCAGTTAATGATACACTAAACTTAAAAGTATATGATCCTAATATTGCTACACCAAATGGATTGAATACAAAAACTATTGCGTTTGCTAACGATGAAGGACTTAGTCCAAAACTAGCAAGTGGAGCCACAGATGAAACTGGCAGTAGTTCATTAACAGCTGGTAACGATGTTGACTTAACAAACAATACAACTGGGCAACTTGAAACAACAGTAATTAGTACATATGCTTATAACGCAAATAGCGGAACACTTGACGCTAAAATAAACGGTTCCGTAGCTGGATCAAGAGTACTTACTGGTGGTAATGATAGTGGAACATATTTCGATCTTGTAATTACAGATGAAGAAGATTATAACTTATTAAACGCAGGCGGTAGTGCTACTAGCTTTAACAGTAGTATATACCATCCTGGATTGTATTGGGGATTTAAAGCAAAACTTAGTGTTGCTGCTGGTGCGATTCTTAAAGGTATTAACAGTTTCCAACTTAGCCACAGTACAACAGGTGACACTAACACTGTTGAATTTGTAAAAGATGATATTACAAGTGTACCTACAGTTACAGCAGGTACAGTATCAGAAAATAACGCAGGAACATACAGATATATTTCAGGCATACCTTACTATAACAGTGGTAGCCCATCACTTACGCTAAGTGGTGTTACTGTAGACAGCTTTATTGGACAAGCATATAGAAATACAACAAGTGTTGTCAATGTTACTAGTGGTACTAATTTAGAAGGTACATCACAAAGTTCAATTGGTAATCAACATTATACATATGCGCAAATTAACGGAACTTCATCGTTCTTAACAGGCGGAATTCCAAATGCTGATACTGGTAACGGTGTTCCTTATACACTTGGTGATTTGACTGTATACATTACTAATAGCAATGTTAGAACTGTTGAAAACATTAGACATAGAACAAACAATATCTATGGCGCAAGTTCATATCAAACACCATCAGAAATAATTCAAGTACATACAGCAGGTCAATCTAATATTAGTGAACAAGCAATTGATGTTAGTAGTAGTTTAGGATCAACGTACACTGATGACGCAGTACGTGTATTTGACTTTAGTGCTGATACAACAAATAATCCTACAATTCCAGCGGCAACAAATTTTTATACAAACAGTGTTTACTCTGAAGCATCAGATCCTGGTGTAGTAGGCACAAAAGAAGCAACAATAAGACTAGGTGTATTAGAACACAACGTTAACGACTACAGTACTGGTCATCTTCCAGTAGGTCCAGACAGAAGTGGAGATACTGGAACACAGTACATTACTATTGCGTTCCGTAGAACAGTTGTTGCTAACTTTAATATCAATATAACAAGTAGTACTGGTGTAAGCGGCGTTTGGATAGCCGCTCCTGGTACAACTATAGATAACACAAGTACAATTAACGGATGGTTAGAATGTGGAACACAGTATGGAGGTGCTGGTGTTCCAGGTGCTAATACAGGAAACGGTGGTAACGGCAGTAACGGGTGCGCAAGCACTGGTGGGGATATTATTGCTAGTAACACTGCTTTAAGTGGATCTTACACAATGACATTGGGTACAGAAAACTTAACTAATGCGACAAATAATGTAGCATTGGTACGTTTTGCTCTAGCAGCTAATCAAAACGTAACAGCATTGAGTATAACATAAGGGTGAGAGATGGCTATTAACGAATCGCAAAAAGTAGACTGGCTTTGGAAGAAGCTAGGTTACGGCGTAGCAAAAACAGATGTAAACAGTGTCAAAGCAGCAACTAACGAAAGCATTGCCAGTCCTTTACTAATACGTGGCGATAACATTTGGCAAGATGCTTCTCAAATTCCTGCAACTAAACCTTCATCCTCAAGTACAATTGTAGAACTTTATGACGATAGCGGTAACGGTACTTCAACTGTTACTACAGCACCAGATGCCACAGCTACTCCAAACCGTACATGGAAAACAAACTTAACAGATTGGATTCCAGTAGAATTTGGTTCAACTTATCTAGTAAAAGTTTATATGGATAACACAGGTGCCGCCGCCCCACAAACAACTGGTACACAACTATTTGCCGCTGGTAGTGGTAATAATGATGAATGGTATTTTGATTACCAAAGTGGTGTGCTTAACTTTATTGGTGACAACTTACCAAGTGGCATCAGTGGAAAAACGATTTATGTTGTTGGCGCACGTTTTGTTGGTAACAAAGGTACAAACTTATCAAGTGCCAACATTGGTAACCTTACATTTAATGGAAATACAATTGGTGTTAGTAATGCCAATGGCGACATTATACTAGATCCAGATGGAACAGGTAAACTATCAGTACTAGCAGACAATGTAACTATTACAGGTGATGGCGCATTAACACTACCAGTTGGTACTACAGCAGAACGCCCAACACCAAACGCACAAGGTATGATCCGTTATAATACAACAGACAGTACATTTGAAGGATACGATGGTGCTAACTGGGGATCACTAGGCGGTGTTAAAGACGTTGATCAAGACACATATATTTTAGCAGAGTCAAGCGCAGGTGCTGATAATGACCAACTAGACTTTTATACTGCTGGCACACAACGTTTTCAAATTGGAGCAACTGGTGATTTTAAGTTTGGTGACACCCTCACTGAAGTAACTATTGCTGGGGCAACTGGTGATACTGTAATTGGTGGCACACTTAACGCTAGCGAAACAACACTAGCAAGTGCTACAGTAAGTGATTTGACTGCTACTCGAGTTGTCATTGCTGGCACTGCTGGTGCTGTTGAGGATAGTGCTAACCTAACATTTAATGGTTCAATATTAGCTGTTACAGGCGCCGCTACCATAAGCACAACATTAGGTGTAACTGGGATAGCAAGTTTAGATGGCGGCATTGAAGTAAGAAATACCGCTAATAACGGCGAAGCATTTACTGTTGCTGTTGGCACTGGCAATACTGTTATTGCTGGTACTGTTGCTGCAAATAGTACAGGCGACTCGTTAACTGTAGCAGATACATTACGCATAGCACAAACTGGATCAGGTTTGCGCATGACAAATGTTGGCGGCTTTGACAATGACGGAAGCGACAACTTTAGAGTATTTGGTACAAACGATTTAATATTAGCAGCTAATGGTGATAGCGGCACAGCAATTACAATCGACGCAGCTAATCAAAATGTCGAGATTACAAATGACCTAGTAGTAACTGGTGACTTAACAGTTAGTGGTACAACTACCTACATCAATACTACAACGTTAAACATTGGCGATAATATTATTACACTTAACGCTGATATTACTAATCTTACTGCTCCAACTGAGAACGCAGGCATTGAAGTTTTACGTGGGACTGGCATAAAGAAATCATTTATATGGGATGAAACAGCAGATAACTGGACTGCTGGTACTGATACTATTATTGCAGGAACCTTTGAAGGTTCAATAGACGGCGGAACTTTCTAACATAAATATAAGTAGAACAGAGTTATATAACTCTTTATACCGGTTTTTATAACCAAGTTAGAAGGTGAGACATATGTCGACTATTAAGTTACGTAGAAGTGCGGTTGCTGGCCGGTTACCTACAACATCACAGTTAGACTTAGGTGAAGTAGCAATCAACACCCACGATGGTGTTATGTACTTTAAAATGGATAATGGTACTGAAAGCATTGTTGAAGTTGGTCGTCCAGATTCAGCAGCAAATGTTTTATATGTTAAAAAAGATGGCGACGACACACTAGCCGGAGATACAATTAGCACAGCGTTTGCTACACTTGATGCCGCAGTACTTGTTGCTGGAGCAAGTGATACAATATTCCTTAAATCAGGTGATCACACTGTACAAAATCCACTAGAAATCCCCGCAGGTGTTACTATTATTGGTGACAACTTGCGTAGTACTACAATACGTGGCGCAACAGCAAATTCCAATATTTTAGAATTAAACAATGCTACTTACGTAAGTGGTGTAACATTCCGTGGACACGCAAGTGGTGCCGCGGCTGTTGCGTTTCCAAGTGGCGGCGCTGGCTTAGTTACAACAAGTCCGTATGTACAAAATTGTTCAAGTATTACTAGCGATGGCATTGGTATGCTAATTGATGGTAGTTTAGCATCTGGTAGCCGTGGTATGGTTAGTGATGCGTTTACACAAATTAACTTAGGTGGCGTAGGTGTTAAAATCATTAACAGAGGATACGCACAGTTGGTTAGTATCTTTACAGTAAGTTGTCAAGATGGAATTTTATGTGAAAGCGGTGGACAATGTTCACTTACAAACAGTAACGCAAGTTTTGGTACAAATGGACTTAGAGCAACTGGAATTAGCGCAAGTTTATACAACGGAACAACAACAACAAATATTATAGAAACAACAAATACTGTAACATTGTCTGGACTAGCATCTAGACCAAAATACGGAGACGCAGTTAAAATTGCTGGCGACAATCGTTATTATACAGTAGAAGAAGCAACAGCATTAAACTCTGGCGAAAGTACAGTAACAATATTAGAAACATTTTTAATAGATACTGCTTCAGGCGCCACAGTTAACTTTTACGATAGAAGTTTAATTCAAGCTAGTAGTATTACATTTGAATATGTTGGATCAGGAAATAATTTATCCACGGCATTCCCAGAAAATGGCGGTTTTCCAATACAAGCAAATGAAGTCATTGAAGATGCTGACGGACAAGGACAAGTATTTTTTACTAGTACTGACCAAAAGGGTGACTTTAGAATTGGCGGAGATTTGTTAATCAATGCGAGTGCTGGTACTATTGAAGGTGACACGTTTGATAGATCGTTATTTGCCGTGCTAACACCATACATACTAGCAATCGAAGGATAATATTATGGCAACTCCATTAAATATTTTTAAAACAAAAACATACAGCATAACAACTGCTAATACAGTAGTTTATACAGCACCAGTTGGGTTCACTGGTATCATATTAATGGCGCAAGTTGCTAATATTACTGGAACAGACGCAACGGTTACATTTAGTCATTATGATACTAGTGCTACAACAGAAACAGAACTTGTAAAGGATTTTACAATTCCTGGATCAGATGCTGGATCATTACTTACTGGTAAACTAGTACTAGAAGCAGGTGACAGTATAAAAACAAGCGCAAGTGCTAATACTACATTAAAACTTACATTAAGTGTATTGGAATCATTAAATGCGTAACAACAATTTATCACTACTAAGTGGAAGAGTAAAAAAAGTTGCCAGCACAAACGCTGACGCAAACCGCTATTCATATTTAGATTTAAATAATGCCGAACCAGACGCAGGTGTGCCTAGCGCACACAGTAGTTCACGTGGCTTATTTGGTAGTGATATTAATGGAACTAGACAATGGTTCTACGCAGACGCAGGGTTAAGTGTTGATACATCAACAGGCCAAATAACAGTAAACGAAGATACTGTAGCAATTGATACATCCGCATTTACAAATAGTACAAGTGACAATCTTGCTGACGTATTGTCTGACTTTGATCAAAGTCTACAATCTCTTGGTAACAACTCATTAACTACAGTTTCTACAGACGACACAATAATTGGCGCAGGAACATCTGGAAGTCCATTAAGTGTTGGGCAGAAACTATTTCATGATAGTAAACCAGAATTTGCTGGACTTGCTATTACTCCTGACAGTATTGATATTAGTGGACTAAGTTTAGCAAATCCACTAGTTGTTACAACAACAGGTAGCCACGGATTAACTGACGGCGAATTAGTTACAATAGAAAATATATCCGGTACTACAGAACTTAATGGCAATAACTATTATGTTGACGTATTATCAGCAAGTACAATTGCTCTTTATAGTGACCAAAGTTTATCTACAAGTATAAATGGTACAACAGGTTTTTCAGCATATACAAGCAGTGGCAGAGTACTAAGTGGTGGATATAGATTACCAGAATCAGATGGTACTGATGGAACATATCTAAAAACAAACGGATTTGGTTTATTAGAATTTGATAGACCAAGTGCGTACCAAGGATCAGCACCAGCTAATCCTGATTCAGGTGACCTTTGGTATGATAGTGTAAATGCGCTAGACTTACTAATATATACTGGCTCAGCTTGGATATCAACTACAACTGGTGGCGCACAAGCTGCGTTTGTATTACGACAATTTGTAGGTGATGGCTCTACTACTGTTTTCCAAACTAACTCTCCAGGTGTACAAAAAGTACTTGTATTTTTAAATGGTATTTTACTTCGTTTAACAGATGACTTTACATTAAACAGCGCAACTGGTGCTATTACATTCCTGGCAACGCCTGGATCAAATGACACAATTGAAGTAATACTAACTGGCGATGCTGATTTAGTTGGTCTAGAATTACTTGGTATTGAAAACCATGATCTAATTACAGTTGATAGTAGTGGTAATGTAACACTACAAGGCGAACTAGATATGGCTAGTAACAAAATTGTTAATGTTACAGATCCAACTTCAGCACAGGATGCCGCTACTAAAGCATATGTAGATTCTGTTGTTACTGCCGCAGATTTAGATATTGCTGGTGATTCTGGCACAGGTGCCGTAGATTTAGATAGTCAAACATTTACTATTTCAGGAACTGCTAATGAAATAGAAACAGCTGCCAGTGGACAGACTGTTACACTTGGGTTACCATCAACCATTACTGTTGATGTTACTGGTAATTTAACTGGTAATGTTACTGGTACAGTCAGCAGTATAGCAAATCATAATACAGATGATTTAAGTGAAGGTACAACTAACCTTTATTATACAAATGCTAGAGCAGACGCTCGCATTGCTGCAGCTGACACAGATGATTTAACTGAAGGTTCAACTAACCTTTATTATACAAATGCTAGAGCAGACGCTCGTATAGCAGCCGCTAGTATTACTGATCTTAGTGATGCTGACCAAACAGTACGCACTACAGATAATGTAACCTTTGGAAATATTACCACCACAGGTTATATAGCTGGCCCAGCAGTATTAACAATTGATCCAGCAGGTGTTGGAGACAATACAGGTAAAGTTGTTATCGCAGGCGACTTACAAATAGATGGTACAACCACTACTATTAATAGTACAACAGTTAGTGTAGATGATTTAAACTTAACACTAGCAAGTGGTGCTGCGAATGCTAGCGCAGCAAACGGCGCAGGAATAACCATAGACGGAGCAAGTGCTACATTCACATATGTAAGCGCAAGTGACCGTTGGACAATGAATAAAGACTTGGCTACTGATTTAGTAGGCAATGTTACTGGAAATGTAAGTGGTAGTGCTGGAACAGTAACTAGTTTAAGTAATCGTAGCGTAGGCGATCTTAGTGATGTAGATATTACTACAGCGGCACCAACTAATAATCAAGTACTTGTTTGGGATAATGCCAATAGTAAATTTATTCCTGGAGATGCGGCGGCAGACTTTACAGATTTAACTGGAAAAATTGCAGCTTCACAAATACCTAACAGTATTATCACAAGCGCAATGTTGGATCCAACAAATGTCTTTAGTCAAGAATTTACAGCAAATGGTTCAACAAGCGCATTTACTTTAAGTACTGATCCTGGAAGTAAAAATGCGATACAAGTTTTTATTGATGGCGTTCCTCAACGTGCTAGTAACTATACAGTAGTAGGTACAACTCTTACATTAGGTGGTACCCCAGTTAATGGACAAGTTGTAGAAGTTCGTGGATATGGTATAGGTATAGCAGTTGGTACAGTAGCAGATGACAGCATCACAGGACCTAAATTACAAGATGGTACAATTACAGCTGATAAAATTTCATCAGCTGCTTATGCTAGTCAGACATTTACTGGCGACAATTCAACAACCGCATTTACTCTAAACAACGATCCAGGAACTGCGCAAGCACTGCTAGTAATGGTAGAAAATGTTATACAAGAACCAATTGAAAATTATACAACTAGTGGTACCACATTAACATTTACAGGCGTACCAGCTCTTAACGCAAGAATTTATGTGCGCTATTTGGGCTTGCCACTCAACAACACTACACCACCTAATGACAGCGTAACAAATGCAAAATTAAATTTAACATATACTAGTAACCAGTATACAGGTGATAATACTACAACCGCATATACAATTGCCAGTGGACATACAATAAATAGTGTACTAGTAGTATTAGATGGTAGTATTTTACCACCAGCTGATTACAGTGTTAGCGGAACAACATTAACATTTGGTAGTGCGCCACTAACTAGCCAAAGTATAGATATAAGGTACATGCCAGTATGAGTAAGAGTAGAGTAAGAAATTTAGTTGACTATAAAAGTCAAACAGCAGATTTAGACGGTGATGAAACACGTAATTTAACCATAAGTGGCACAGTTATCGCAGGCGCAATTGATAGTCCAAATACTCCAGATGTTAATTTAACAATTGCTCCTGAAGTACTTGAGATACAAGTTGCTGCGCCAGAAGCTAGTCAAGACATCATGTGGAAATGGACTTGGGAACAGAGTACACTTCCATATGCTCGTAGAACTATTACCAATTCAGGTGAATTAAATGTTCCGTTATATAAACAAGGCACATATGTAGTTAATAACTTCGCAGCATATGATGTCTACGGAAGTATGACACAAACGCACGGTTTGTTTTTGAAGTGGATCAAAAGTGCAGGTAGTGATAACTTGGTTAGTTGGGCAACCAGTACTGGACCAATTAGCGACACACATCCAAGTATCAATGACGGAGCCGCAACTGATGTACAGCGCATTACAGTAAATGTACCAACCACCATTATCCCTCCTAGCCTAACACCCCCGAGTGTATCGTATACAGTAACTAACACTGTCAGTGGCAGTTATACATTTAGTGGTAATGCTAGCGGCTATAATCCAAATCTGGGACCGTTTTACCGTGGTGGAACGTACACTATTAATATTACAGCCAGTGGGCATCCGTTTTATTTCACAACAGACAATGGTACTAATTTTAGTGCTGGCACCTATTTTGGTGAATACACAAGTGGTGTAACTGGAAGCAGAAATGATACTGGCAGTATAACATTTACTGTGCCTGCTGACGCACCTGATACACTTTATTATCAATGTGGAAACCACTCAGCAATGAGAGGTGAGATTACTGTCAAGGATTTGGCTGTTGAAACAAACATCAACGGAAATTATGTTGTTTATTTCCAGCACACACAAGAAGGTCACGCCACACCAGTTGAACTAAGACCAATTCCAAGTCTTGTTAATCAGATGTGTCTGGTGTATGACACTGCAAGTGGTAAATTTGTACCACAGGACTTGGCCACGTATGTGGAAAATACTCCGTCATTCGAAAACAAGATTCGTGAAGTAGCTGGTACAGCAGAATTAGTTGTAGCAGATGGTAGCGCAGTTATTGCCAAAGTTACAGTATACGATGACAGCACATATTTACCACTCACAGGAAATAATGCAGGCGACCAGGCATTTGCTACTGATACAGACATCCTGTATATTTGGGATGGTTCGGCTTGGCAACAAGCCGGGTCATCAAATAGTGATGACTTAACAGAAGGTAGTAAAAATTTATTTTTTACAGATGACCGAGCAGATGCCCGTATAGCCGCTGCTACCGCAACTGACTTAACTATAACAGGTGATGTCACAGCTACTACTGTTAATGCTACTACTGTAGACCTAGGTGATTGGACAATTACCGAAGCATCTGGTTCTTTACTCTTTGAAACTCAGGGTGTAACTAAAATGAAACTAGATTCGTCTGGTAACCTAGACGTTGTTGGTAATATCAATTCTAGTGCTTACATATACTCAGCCGCAGCATTAATAGTTAATGGAAAAACCCCACCATTAGCATTTGATTTTGTGAATAGTTATTATAGAAATAGCGGTAATGATAGTACATTTGCTAATAGCTTAACCTTTACGAGAGCATCATCAGCTACTATGATGAATAGTTCTGGACAAGTTGTGACTGTAGCAAACGGTGTTAATAGATTAGGTCATCATATTTACAATAGTACATCAAATTCTTGGGTAAATTCAGGAATACTTATTGAATCTGAAGCAAGGACCAATTATGTACTAGATAGCCACCTTCAAACTACAAACAATGGAATAGGGACGTTGGGGGCTGTCCGTACTGTTTTTACAGAAAATGATGTAGTGTCTCCTGATGGTACAACAAATGCAGCAAAGCTTGCTGGTGATGGATCATTTAATACTCACAAAGCTGAATTCTACATGCAAGGATCAGGTACATTTGGGTTAACTGACACCGTTACTTGGAGTGTGTACCTAAAACAAGGTACTCATAGATACGCTCAGATTTTTATTACGGATAACGCAGGTAATACCAACGGCACAATAAATAATTTTTATGTTAATGTCGATTTACAAGACGGAACAATTTTGGGTGATCTGGCAACAGGGGCAATTGGGACACATTCAAGGATCGAAAATGTAGGTAATGGATGGCACCGTGTTAGCGCAACTTTAACAAAGCAAGGTGATAATGTGCGAACAGATGGAGGCGTTCAGTTCTCAAATGCCGGTGCTGCAAATAGTAATCCAACTATAACTGTCGGCGCAGATGATTATTTCTATGTATGGGGCGCTCAAGCAGAAGTTGGAGCAGCACCTTCATCTTTAATACCTACAAGTGGAGGAGCTGCAACAAGAGCTGCAGAATTATTAACTGTTGCTGCTGCTAAGATGCCTTGGCCTGCTATTAGCGACTATGTTGAAACTACAGGAACTGAATTGATTACTAATGGTGATTTTTCAACAAGTGATCTTTCACTATGGACTGCAGCTGCTGGTAATACCATTTCCATAGTGAATGGTAGACTTAGAGTGACAAGAGATGGTAGTATAAACACTTATGGTGGAGCTTTGACTGATTTGGATGTAACATTAGGTTCATATTACCAAATAACAATTGAATGTATATCCGGATCAATTAGTTCACTGCACAGAGCACGTAATATATATAGCGAAGGTTATTACGGTAATAATCAACCTAGTGGAACTTATTATTTTAAAGCCACAAGTTCCACCTTGCGTATTGATTTGAATTCTGGTAGCGGTGCCAATTCAGGGTATTTTGAATACGACAACATCTCATTAAAAGAGATTGATCCCCCTACGATGTCTATCCAGATGAGCGGTACGATGACTTATGCTGATGAAGATTTATTTGGAAGTACAAGCCATACTGGAGCAGGACAGGCAACCTTCTATAGACTGTCGGCGGGAGTTATTGATTATATTTATGGTGGAATACAGACTGGCACAACTAGGACTGGACAATTCCGCATAAATCAGAGAAAAACCGGAGCATCTGGATCTAGTCAGGTTTATGGAACAAACACTGATTATTCTCCTGGTATTAACGTACCATTCAAAATTGCTGCTCGTCACGGTGCTACGTTCATAAACGGAGCGGTAGAAGGTACAGCACTAACAGCCAACACAACCCCTACGGCTCTCCCTGACTTGTCATCTACTAATTTACAATTAGGTTACGACTACATGGGTACAATAGGTAAGGTTGTTGTGTGGAACGAAGACATAGGTGACACTGGTATAGCAAGTGCTTCATTATGATTATATTTAAAGGAAAAACTCAATGGCATTAAAAAGTAATGGAGTAACGCAGGTACCTGATGGATTGGGTAGTGCTGACCAAGTATTAAAAGTAAATTCTGCTGGTACTGCTGGAGAGTGGGGTACAATCACCAGCAGTGATTTAACAGAAGGTAGTACAAATTTATTTTTTACAGACGCCAGAGCGGATGCCCGAGTGGCATTGCTGGTAGATTCTGCTCCAAGCACATTAGACACATTAAATGAGTTAGCTGCCGCTTTAGGCGATGATGCTAACTTCAGTACAACAGTTACAAACAGTATTGCTACTAAACTACCTCTAGCTGGTGGCACTATAACAGGTAACATTAACTTTGGTAACCTCGACAAAGCCATCTTTGGTATTAATTCTAACTTACAGATTTTCAGCGATGATACGAATTCTTTTATACAAGAATCACATCCAGTTGGGAATCTTTATATAAAAACAGAAAGTTTTAATGTAGGTAGACACGCAAATACAGAATTGTATATAACCGCATTTTCAGAAGGAGCAGTAAATCTTTACCACGATAATGCTAAGAAGCTTGAAACAACATCAACAGGTATAGATGTAACAGGCGTTATAACTACAGATAGTATGACTACTTCAGGCAACGTTGGTATTGGTACAGCTACTCCAACAGCAAAGCTACAGATAGGCGATGATTGGACTATTAATAGTTCATACGGAAGTAGTAACTTATACATTAAACACGGAAGCCCTATAGCTGACGGTGACCCAAGGATCAACTTAACTTCCGACATAGGTCTCATAATATCTAAGAACAGCACCAACACTAGCGGCCCTACTGAAGTAGGTCTTGTGCTACACAACGATGACACCACCGCAGGTGCGTTCTCTCCTATGCTCTTGTTTACAAAAAGAGAGTCAGGGCCTTCTCCGTATAAAGCAACAATGGCAGGAATATGGGCAAAATCTCCAACAGGAACCGGAGCCAGTGATTCTTGGATTGATGGTGAACTACACTTTGGAACAGCAGGAAATGGTACACTTGGTGTTGTATCCAATATGGTTATTAATAAAGAAGGCAATGTTGGTATTGGTACTACTGCGCCGTATAGTACGCTGCAGGTAGGTGATCCTGAAGATACAACCGCAGCACTACTGACTATTGCTTCTCGTTACAATGGTGGTGGTGGGCCAGTACTAAACTTTAGATCTGGCCACGGAAGTAACAGTAGTGTGTGGGACATGGGTAGGATATTAGTAACTGATGATGGTAACTATAACGGAAAAATACACTTCCAAACTGGCGTTGGTGGTCAGCAGGCTCCTACCACCAAGATGACAATAAAAGCTAATGGCTATGTAGGTATTGGGACTAGTTCTCCAGCTGGTCCATTAGAAATTAATACTGGGACTGGTGTTGATATCCTAGGAAACACAGTAGTTATAACTAGACCTGCTGCTAGTGACTATTCAGCAATCACTTTCAGAACCGGGTCAACAGCTGACTGGAGCGCGGGTCAAAACTCTGTTGGTGGATTTGGTATCTGGGAGAACGGCTCTGGTGCCTTAAATAGGTTCATTATTAAAGATGGTGGTAATGTGGGTATTGGTGAAGTTAATCCTTTACATCCGTTGCATGTTGATGGTACAATATACTCTACAAATAATATCCAATTAAACTCAACTAAACAAGTGTTGTTTGGAAATGGTAATCAATATATTAAAGGTACAAATGATACTTCTATAGAAATTGGTACAGGAGGAACTGCTACTATAACAGCTACACATGCTGGCGATGTTGAGATTTCAGGTGCGTTAAACCTTTCGGACACCGCTGTTCTTGATAATGCAACAGCAACAACAACGACAGTATCTCAGACAGCAATTGACCAGTGGTCCGCATCAACATATGGTGGTGGCAAGATAATTGTTGAAGCAAAGGCTGGTGCTGAAAGACAGATCACAGAATTGCTTGTTACTCACAATGGAACTACGGCAAGTGCTGTTGAGTATGGAGCGGTGTTTACAAATGGCAGGTTGGCAACATATGATGTTGACATTTCAGGCGGTAATGTGAGAATACTAGTAGTGGCTTCATCCACAACTTCAACTTCATATAAAGTTGCAAGAACAACAATGTTTGCATAGGTGTATAATGGGATCAATATATAATACAGATAGTCGAGTTAGTGACCAGTTAATTGTGCACTTAGATGCGACTAATACTAAATCATATCCTGGCAGTGGAACTGTTTGGAAAGATCTGAGCGGAAATAACTATGATTTCACGCTGTCATCTTCAGGAGTCTATAATTCTACAGGTGTAACGCATATGGCTTTTCAAGGTAGTAATGAGATGGCATCTCATTCTAGTGGTGACATTCCCATATCTCAAACCAATGGTGTAACTTATATTGTTGCAACACGTCCAAAGTCTGGCGGTCAGGCTTATAAGACACTGACGAGAGGGACTGCTACAGATCATCACGTTCTAATTAGAAATGGTATTGATATAGGTTCGTGGGCTCATAATGATGGAAATTTTCTGGATTCAGGAATAAATCAAAGTGAATTACCCAGCCATGCTAATAATGATTGGATACTAATGTATTTCCGTTGGGCAAACGGACAAGGCTTCAGATTTAGCTATAACGATACGCCAAGTGTTATACGAAGCACAGTAACAAATACAGCTGGCCAATATAATTCTGGAGGTTTTGCGACTTTGGGTAACTATCAGGTTGGGGGACAGCCTTGGGGAGATATAGCTCTTTTTGCCGTATGGGAAACAGAACTTACTGATGCTCAACTAACTTCGATGTACATGGCTTACAAAACTCGTTTCAGTTTACCGGGGTCTGGATTATGAGTTTAAATCATGGCCCAAGAACAATCATACCAGATGGATTAATTCTACACTTAGATGCAGCTAACACTAAATCATATCCTGGTAATGGAACTGTTTGGAAAGATTTAAGTGGGAATGGCCGAGATGGTACGTTAATTGATGGTGTGGGGTATAGTACTGATAATGGCGGCACTTTAGTTTTTGACGGCACAGACGATTATGTTGATTGTGGCAATGATAATATACTTTCTCCACCTTACCTAACTGCATCCGTGATATGCAAGCAGACTTCTTTTTCCACTAGGGGCCACATCATGGGACGAGGCGCTGGGGATGATGGAAACTTTTATATAGTCCTTGAAACAAACAGGAAAATGAGATTGTATGTGGACTATGGGTCTGGTTGGGTCGTGGCCGGGGAATTTAACAATTTTCCTTTAAATGCTTGGACACAAATTACAGTTACACATGATGGATTGGTTACTAAAATATACATTAATGGTGTTTTGGAAGTATCGAGTAATAGAGTAGGTACGCTGAGAAGTTGGCAAGCTAACCCACTGCTTATAGGTGGAAGCTCAAATGATGCTACTAAAGTTGCAACCGGAAACATATCATCCGCGCAAATGTATAACCGCGCATTAAATCAGTCAGAAATTTTAAACAACTTTGAAATACTACGTGGAAGGTATAGCATCTAATGGCAATTGTAGCGGGAATACCAACATTGGTACAAGATGGGCTTATATTTTATATGGACCTTGGAAACAGTAGGCTATTTAAAGATAAGCCTACCACAAATATGCTTGGCACTGGTTTTGATATTACCGGGTGGGGTGGTACAGCAAGCCGGGCAGCAGACACTACAGTTTCACTAGACACTTATAAGGGTGGCACTGTATGGCGACTACAAGATACTGATGGAGTTGATCCAGATGCGTATGTTGACAATATGTGGTTTGCTGATCCCACGATTGCTAATTTGACTGCTGGCGATGAATACACATTTAGCTTAGACGTTAGGGTTTTACAAAAAGCTAATACAACAAACTCCGGCGCAAATAATGCAATATGGATCTGGTATGCTGGAAGCTCAGAATTTATTTATTTTTCAGACCTTCCGCTAAATGAATGGACCAGAGTTCACGTAACAGCTACCGTAGGGTCGTCGTACAATTATTTGAGACCCAGAATTGATTATGATAATTCTGTTATAGAAATTGCTAACTTACAATTTGAAGCTGGTAATATTGCGTCAGCCTATGTGGACGGCGTGCGCTCTGATACAGATAGTATTTTAGATACTTCTTCGTCAAAACAAGTGGTGACTCCATATTCATTAACATATAGACAAAGTGATACTCCTATATTTGACGGGTCACTTGATAAAATACATGCAGGAGTGATACCAGGAATTGATAGCTCTGCTACAGCGTTCACAGCCAGTGTTTGGGTAAAGCCTACAAGAGCTTCTGTTTGCTTACTATTAGAGAACGGCAATGGTTACACGACCAATACATTTTACTTAGCGCAAGAAAATGCAACAGAATTCATATTTGAAGTTTATGGAACCGCCACCAATGGAACCAACAACTACGACGCTGTTTTTGCAAATTATGCGTATCAACTAGATGTTTGGTATAATTTAACAGGTGTGTGGTCTGCTAACAATAGAGTTGAACTGTATACAAATGGTGTAAATACTAGTGGGAGGCTAATCGGCAGCGTAAGAGCGACAGTGAGGGATGGTAATACCGATTTAATGGTGGGTTGTAGGCCCCATAATGTGACTGGAACAAACCATTCTTACGCCTTTAAGGGTGAGCTTCCACAAGTTATGTTGTATAATAGAGCACTTTCACCAGCAGAAATTGACCAAAACTATCAAGCACTCAGATATCGATACGGTGTATAAATACATAAAATAAGGAATATAATACAATGGCCAATGATCAAAAGTTTACAGTTCCACATGGAGTAACAACTCCAACTGTTTTATTTGCAAGTGATGTTGTAAATGCCACTGACACAATTAGCGCAACAATGGTTGCTGGTGATGCAGTAGAATTTACTGGTGATGCTGGTCAGCTATTAAAAATTTCAGATAGTCAAACGGGTACACTATTTGCGGTAAATGATACATCAGGTGTTACAAGTATCGGAGTGGATGAAGATGGTACAGTTAAATTGGCCGAGGCATTTGGCGATGTTCTTGTCGGCACACGCACCAATACCTCTACTGGATTACTTCAAGTAGATGGAGCAGTAGCGGCCAAAGTTTATCACGAATTATTTACTGTTGGTAATATAGCTGCTAACACTGTAAGTTTAGATTTAAACACCGGTGCAAGTGTTGTAACTGTATCAACGCCAGGTGCTAATTTTACTTTAGCGATTGCAAATGTACCTAATACTGGTAACACAACTACAGGTATAGCAACGATCGTATCACAAGGCAGCAATCCGTTTATTCCTCACGCATTGACAGTAAATGGTTCTGCCGTAACTATTAATTGGTTGGGTGGTTCAGCTCCGGCTGGAGCAGCTAGTAAGACTGACGTGTTTGCATTTACATTAATCAATACTGGCGGGGCATTCTCTGCGCTGGGATCAAAAAGTTCGTTTGGATAATATATGCCTTCAACATTAAGATTAACTAGTAAGATATTAAGCACTATTACACCTGCTACAGTGACCGGCGATAGCGCACCAGCTGTAACAACATTTAATATGCTTATTGAGACTACCACAGAGAATGAGAGTTTTACAATAGCTTGTCAGAACCATGGTACATTTAATGCAACTATCGATTGGGGAGATGGCTCTACCTCTACAGTCACATCATATAATGACGCCGACTTAGGGCACACATACGTATCTGCTGGCGACCATCTTATACGAATTTCAGGCGTCTTCCCAAACATCTATATGTATAATGCAACATCGGCTAATAAATTGAAGGTAAAACAAGTCCAAAACCTTGGTAATATGAATTGGTTACGTTTGAACTACGCTTTTTATGGCTGTGCTAACATGACAACATTTATCGCAGGAACTTGTGATACTTCAGGAAATTCAACAACGGCTTTGATGTTTTATGGATGTACTAACCTTGTTAGTGTTAATGTAAGTGGCTTTGATACATCCAATGTTACAAATATGAGAACAATGTTCATGCGGATGGAAAATATTCTTTTTTTAGATGTGTCTTCCTTGGATACATCATCGTGTACAAATATGGAACAGATGTTTAGACAATGCCACGCTCTTCAAACACTTAATATGAGTGGCTTTGATACATCTAATGTTACAAATATGCAGTATATGTTTGAGCAAAATCATGCTATGACGGCATGTAATATGAGTGGCTTTGATACATCTAATGTTACAAATATGCAGTATATGTTTGCACGATGCTATGCTATACCGTCAATTGACGTAACCAACTTTAATACATCTAATGTTACAAATATGTATGCGATGTTCCACAACACTAATAATCTCACGTCAATTGATGTAAGTGGCTTTAATACATCTAATGTTACAAATATGGCTCATATGTTTAGTGAGGCTCATTCCCTGACATCTCTTGATTTGAGTACCTTTGATACATCTAATGTAACAAGAATGGAATCCACATTGAAAAACTGCAAGGTTATGACTAATGTAGACCTAAGTAACTGGAACACATCGTCGTGTACAAATATGAGTTGGTTCTTTGGCAGATGCCATCTTCTTCAAACAGTCGATGTAAGTCACTTTGATACTTCATCTGTTGCTGATATGCAGTTTATGTTTTCATACTTGTACAATCTTCCATCAATTGACGTAACCAACTTTAACACATCTAATGTTACAAACATGTATGCGATGTTCCACGAAATGAGGTTAATAACATCACTTGACGTAACCAACTTTGATACATCTAATGTTACAAATCTGGCTCATATGTTTAGTGCTCAGAGTGTTATGACATCTCACGATTTGAGCAACTTTAATACATCGTCGTGTACTCGCATGGACAGAATGTTTAATCGATGCAGTGATCTCACATCACTTGACCTAAGTAGCTTTGATACATCTAATGTTACAAATATGAACGCAATGTTTGAAAAATGCTATGATCTCACATCACTTGACCTAAGTAGCTTTGATACATCTAATGTTACAGATATGAACAGTATGTTTCGAGAGCTCACAAATATGCCTATACTTGATTTGAGTAACTTTGATACTTCTCTTGTAACAGATATGTGGGCGATGTTTTATAGAACCATAAATGTGACTGACATTATAGGAATTGAAAACTTTAATATTGAGGCTCTAAATCAAACGGATCATTTGCAGTATTTCTTTTCGGGAGGCACTCTGCCAACAGCTCGATATGACGCACTGCTAATTAATTGGGATGCGCAAGATCCATTGGACAATATGTACTCAATAGATCTTGGTAATTCCACATACACCGCAGGTGGCACAGCAGCCGCGGCACGAGCTAATCTGATTAGCACTGACGGATGGTCAATACTAGATGGAGGAACAGCATAATGTCTATTATAACCAGGACAGCTGGATATTTTATTATTGGCTCAAGTGCCGTTGAATTGGATGGAAACGTACTATCATATCGTGATGATGCTCCAATACAAGAATTTGATAGTAAAGAAGAAATGATTTTAGCACACTTAACTCAGTTTCCAGATCAGTACAAGTATAGCAAGGGAATTGATGAAGTTGATCAAGAACCATATTTACACCACTCTGACGAATTATAAACTCTTAAAAATAGTTGCAGTTTCTAGTAAGCGATAAATAAATGTGATACAAATAGGAGTACTATACATGCCAATTGGTAAAATTACAAGTAATAGTTTGGCTGCTGAAGCAGTTACAATTACTAAAATAGCACCTGGTGCTGTCGATGGCAGGATGAGTGAAATTACTGCTAATAAATTACACACAACACTTGATTTAAGTACCAAAACACTTACGCTACCACAAGAAAGTGTTACTGCCCATCAGTCTGCTCTAAGTTTAACAAAATCACAAATTAGTGATTTATCAGATTTATCTACCAACAGCGATAATTTAACAGAAGGCAGTACAAACTTATTTTTTACAGACGCTAGAGCAGATGCAAGAGCTCAGATAAAAATTGATGCTATTGTAGGATCTGCGCCAGGTACATTAGACACATTACAGGAACTAGGTGCTGCTCTAGGAGATGATCCTAACTTTGCAACGACCCTTACAACCAGTATTGCTACTAAGTTGCCACTTGTTGGTGGCACTATAACTGGACCGCTTCAATTAACAACTGGACCGCTTCAATTAACTGCTCCAGGCACGCCTACAATTACTAGTCCTACTAGTATAATTATTAATGCTGATAGTGGTAATGGAATAATTAATTTTAGCGGAAGTAAAGTTATGAACCTAGGCGACCCTGTTAATTCTCAAGATGCTGTGACAAAGTCATATGTTGAATCATATGTTGATAGTATGATCTATAAAGATTCGGATGTTGATACTCGTTTAAACACTAACTTAGCAACAGCAGGTCAAGTTTTATCATGGAATGGAACCATTTTTACTTGGGTAACACAATCTAGTGGTGGTGGTGTTAGTGGTAATACCACAGTTGATACAATTTACGTTGAAGAGGATATTAAATTTTTGGAGTCTGGTGCTATATTGACTACTGACCCCCCGCACTATCAATTTGGCCTGTTTGATGGACAACAGGTAGAGCCAATATTTCCAGAAAGAATTTATTATGAAGAAGTGGTTCATACAGCCGGCTTATCCCCTTACCCCAATGTGTTTTTCAGCATGATGCCCGTGCCGCCTGCTATAATATGGTCAAAACCTAGATCAGAGGTAGCTAGCGTTGCGGTGACAATCCACTTATCCACATATGCATTGGATATGTCGGCCCGTAATCTCTTTGGCAGCGCCTTAATTAATTCTCAGATAATCCAAGGACACATTATACACGATGACACTACTCCAATTTTTACAATTACTAGCAATGTTTGTACCACACCTGGCACTGACCTTTCAACAGTTACAGTAACTATGGATGCAGGAGAAGATTTGAAGTTAATAGTTACACACCCAAACACATATGATATGGTTCGAGTTGCTGTTCACAGTAAATTTGCACTACGTTATGAACTGACCCCATATGATTAAGATAAGATAAAATAAAATGACAGAAAAATATTACACATTAGGCACTCATACTTCTGAACAATGGGTTGAATTGCACGCAGAATTGATTGCAGATGGAAACACATACACCAGTGTTCCAGCTAGAGAAGTTACAGTAGAAGATGATAGATTACATAGTCCTACAACCGGAAGTTACTTGCTTACACTAGAAGAAGCAACTGCATTACAAATCGATGAACGTGTAAAATTTATTAACGAAAGCCCTGAAAAGTATCCTGAAGTTTATATGCCATCTTCAGAGGATTTGACATGCGGCACCAGTGGCACACCAACAGATAGATATACAGCTTTGTACAACAACTGGAGTCAGTGGGTCAATGGAAATCTGGTTTATTCTTTTTTCACCGATGTTGAACCCACATTAAATAGACAAGGTACTTTTTTTAGATTCTTATCATTTGTAAAGCCTAACCACTATACCGTTGGTAAGACGAATCCTTTTAACACTCCTAAGCTACAGCAAGCTGGCGCTGGCGAGAACGTTGATTTAATTGTACCTGATAATGGATGTTGGCTTGGTCATGTAGAGTTTATCAGCAGGGGTGTTACAAATGCAGTGAACCCAGATGACTATATTGGCAGTAATGTACTTCCTGGCAATGGATATTGCGATGTTCTCGATCTTGTGCTAGATGCTCCTTATTACATAGATCCAAATTATTTCAATGCTGATCCTACTAATAGATTAATGGCACGTTGGGATGGCACAATTGTCCCTATAGAGAGTGTTGCTATAGCGTGGTGGAGGGATTCTACACAGCGTAGTATTTCCTTTGCATCGTTTGGTAATATATATGTAAGTCCTAACTATACCAGAGATACAGCCAATGGGTCCAACAGCACACTTCCTAGTGACGGTACCCACGGCACACAGTGCGCTGCTTTAGCATTTGGTCGAACTCAAGGTTGGGCATACAACGCTAACAAGTGGGTTATGAATCTATTTGGAGATAATAATGTGGGAAGTTTAGGTACAGGTCTTGATGTACAAAAAATATTTCATATTCATAAACCTGTAAATCCTATCTATAATAGCAAAGATCCAACATTAAGTTCCAACAGCTGGGGTATTAGAAGCAGCAAATCAGGCGATGGTTATTATTATTGGAGAACGGATTCACCTGTTAGTTATACTCGCTACACCGAACCTGCGTTTATAGATGTTTTAGGCATGCGAGGTGATAGTGGTCGTTGGAAGAGTGAATTGCACGATAACTCTATAACACAAGCTGGAGATGAGCTTACTCAAGCAGGTGTTATATGTATTGTTGCCGCAGGAAATAGTGGACAGCAATTGGTTAATCCAGATCATCCCAATTATGATAACCATATTAGTTATAACAACACTACACCACTATATTCAATAAGGCGTCTAGAAGGACCTGGTCCCCTTGGTGGTTGGAAGTCAATCGCCACAACTAACAGGCGTGGCTGGCCTGGGCATATGGGTAAAACAGAAAGTCAAACTTTTCAAGGTAATACAACAGTTAAATTTCCTGTAATTCAGGTGGGTGCGCTGGAAAGTAATACTGGAAGTAACAATGAAAAAATAGCAGATTATAGCGACAGAGGTCCTGCAATTGATTTATTTTCATCTGGGGCAGGAGCAATGGCTGCAACTGTTGACACTTATTCAGCTTCAAGTGTTCCTACTATACAACGGGTTGATGGTGTATATTCTGCGCTTTCGGCAGGTGCAACAGATTTATCTCAGATAGGTGGATGTAGGGATACAGAATTTACGGGTACCAGCGCCGCTTGTCCTGTGGCGGCAGGTTTTCTTGCATCTGTTATGCAGTATAACAGAGATTGGACATACGAAAATTTACGCACCTGGATCGAAACAAATGTGACACCTCAGTCAACATCAACTCTGTACCATGGCTTTGAAGCTACCACTCCAACAGATGTTAGATGGAGTAGTGAATATTCTTCGAGTGGTTCTTTTGTAAGCTACTCAGTCACTAGTTTACAAGGCGCACCTAGCAGAGTTCTTTACAATGCGATTATACCTGTATCTACGGCTTATGGTGTTCAAGTTGGCGATCCGCCACCTGCACCTACACCTTATAGTATATCAGGTTCTCTTACAATAAATGGGCTAACATTTTCTCTGTTCGATGCTAATCTTTTATAAAAATAATATAATAGTACAATGTCTAAATAAGCGATAAATAAGTGTAATACAGATATAGGATCGATTACACATGGCTATTGATAAGTTAACAACCACCAGCTTTTTAGACGAAAGCGTAACCAATTTAAAAATTGCAGTAAGTGCTAGAGCAAGCACAGTAATATCTAGTGCTAGTGTAGGAGATCTTAGTGATGTAGATATTACTACATCATCTCCATCTAGCGGGCAAACACTAGTATGGGATAATGCTAATAGTAAGTTTATACCAGGTACTAGCTTTAGTCAAAGTGACTTTGATAATGCGTTAACAGCATCTGATACAGACGACCTAAGTGAAGGAACTACAAACCTTTATTATACTGATGCTAGAGCAGATGCTAGAGTAGCTTTAGTTATAGATTCAGCACCTGCTACCTTAAACACACTAAATGAATTAGCATCCGCCTTGGGCGATGATGCTAACTTCAGTACAACTGTTACAAACTCAATTGCCGATAAACTACCACTAGCCGGTGGTACAATGACTGGCAATCTTACTCTTGGTGATAACGTTAATTTATACTTAGGTGATTCCAGTGACGCTTCATTAGTTTTTGACGGAACGGACACTACACTCACTTCTCAGGGCGAGTTAATACTTAATGGCCAAACTGGTGTTACAATTGATTGTAATAATGTGACCAATCAACCTACGCTATTTCTAAGTGATATGGGAGCTGGAAACACCGGTATTTTGTTAAAAAGAGCAACTGGTGGGAGTATCATGTATGGTCAGAGCATGGATCATTCTAGGCCAAAGGCCATTACAGGAACAAACAAAAGTCTTGGCTTTTTTGTTGCAGGTGGTCAAGGAAACGCATCTTATGCGGCTTTTGATTTTGCCATAGATGCTAACGCATCAAGCCGACATCCAGCAGTTATGGGTGTACGTTCTCCAAATAACAACGCACTACTATTCCAAGGTGAGCAGTCTGATAGTACGGTGGTTTTCTCTGTAGATTATGATGGTAATGTTGCTACATCCGGCACAGTAGATGGACGTAATGTAGCTACAGATGGCACTAAACTAGACACAATAGAAACAAATGCTAAAGATGATCAAACAATTACTGCAGGCGCAGGATTAACTGGTGGTGGTACTGGAGATGTAACACTAAGTCATGCTGCTACATCATCACAGGTTTCTTTAAATAACTCAGGTAGAACGTATATACAAGATATTACGCTTGATACTTATGGACACATTACTAGTTTAGCTACTGCCACTGAAACAGTTACTAATACTAATTTAACACATACTGGTGAAGTAACAGGTTCTACTTCTCTTACAATAAGTGACAACATAGTAGATGAAGCAAACCTTAAAGTGTCAAATGCTCCTACTGATGGATATTTCCTTTCAGCACAATCAGGTAACGCTGGTGGATTAACATGGGCCATAGTGCCAGCTGGATATACAGATAGCGACGTAGCTTCATATTTAAGCACAAATGATTATGATACATCTACAAATATTATTGCTGCTATTACTGACAGCGCACCAGGTACACTAGACACATTAAATGAATTGGCGGCGGCACTGGGCGATGACGATAACTTCAGTACAACAGTTACAAACAGTATTGCTACTAAACTACCACTAGCTGGTGGTACTATGACAGGCGACATTAACTTTGGTGACAACGACAAAGCTTCCTTTGGTGCTAGCAATAATTTAGAAATTTACTATGATGGAATGATTGGTTCTAATATGGTGTATGCTACATCACCACTCTTTTTAGCATCAACAGGTAATATTTGGATTGGTGGAGATAATATTGGAATAGGAAATCCTGGATCATCAGAGTATTTTGTACAGTGTGTAAATAATGGTGAAGTAAAACTTTATCACGACAACGCAGAAAAACTAGCCACAACAGCAACAGGTATAGATGTAACAGGTAACGTAGTTGTATCAGGTACAGTAGATGGACGTGATGTAGCAACTGACGGTACTAAATTAGACACAATAGCAACAAATGCCGATGTAACTGACACAACTAACGTAACAGCCGCAGGCGCATTAATGGACAGCGAAGTAACTAACTTAGCGCAAGTAAAAGCATTTGACAGTTCGGACTACGCTACATCAGCTCAGGGAACAACTGCTGATGCGGCTTTACCAAAAGCTGGCGGTACTATAACAGGCGATATCTTGTATAATGATAACGTCAAAGCTAAGTTTGGTGCTAGTAATGATTTAGAAATTTATCATGATGGGTCTAATAGTTATATTCATGATAGAGGGGTAGGCAACCTTTACGTTAAAGCTAATGTCTTCCGTGTCTATAATTCAGCTGAAACTGCGATTATGGCTAACTTTGTTCAAAACAGTGCAGTTAGCCTTTATCATGATGCCACTAAAAAATTCGAAACAACAGCCACAGGCATAGACGTTACTGGCACAGCCACGATGGATGGGCTTACTGTAGATGGTAATATTACCACCACAGGTTATATAGCTGGCCCAGCAGTATTAACTATTGATCCAGCAGGTGTTGGCGATAATACAGGTAAGGTTGTTATCGCAGGTGACCTACAAGTTGATGGTACTACAACAACAATTAACTCTACTACACTCACAGTAGATGATAAGAACATTGTACTTGCTAGTGGTTCAGCAGATGCTGCGGCAGCTAACGGAGCTGGTATTACTGTAGATGGTGCTAGTGCTACTATCTTATATGACGGCACAAATGATGAATGGGACTTTAATAAAGACGTAAACGTAACTGGTACAGTGACGGCTGACGGGATATTTGTAGATACAGATTCAATATATTCTGTATCAGGAACTAACCGTGTAGGTATTAATAAAACATCACCAGCAACAACATTAGATGTGGGAGGAAGTATATTCTTTTCTTCAATTCTACGAAGTACAACAGGAGGTTCAGCGTCGAGCCCATCAATTCAGCCAGGATTAGATGGTGATACTGGGATGTTCTGGCCTGCTGTAAATAATATAGGGTTTACTACTGGTGGCACAGAACGTATACGCATAGACTCATCAGGCAACGTTGGTATTGGTACGTCTGCACCAGCGTCTTCATTTAATGTTACTTCAGCCAATGGTGCTGCCCCTATAAATACGTCTGGGACTAATGTTGTTCGCTTAACGTCTACCACTACGGCGGCGGTAGGTGTTGGTCCGTCTATTCTCTTTGAAGGCAACACTGGGAACACCACTTCTAAATATGGTTTCGCAGGTATCCAAGGATTTAAGTCCTCGGCAGCAGCTGAAAACTACAGTGGCGATTTAGCGTTCTTTACGCAAAGCTCTGGTGGTGCAACTGCTTTAACAGAAGCCATGCGCATAGACTCGTTAGGCAACTTGTTGGTGGGTACTACTACTGCTTATGGTACAACAGGCACGACTATTAATGCAGCAGGGCTAGTATATTCTTCTGCTGATGGAGACAGAGCAGGTCAATTTGATAGAACCACAAGTGATGGCGAACTTGTTAGATTTTCAAAGGCTGGCACAACTGTAGGTAGTATTGGTACTCACACTGGTGATTTATACATTGGTACAGGCGATACAGCTTTACGTTTTTATGATGATTCTGATTTTATTTACCCTGTTTCTACTTCAACAGGAACATCTAGAGATGGCGTTATCGACTTAGGTTTTTCTGGTGGTCGCTTCAAAGACCTCTACCTCTTAGGAAATGTAAATGTAGATGGTACAGTAGATGGTCGTGATGTAGCTACAGACGGTACTAAACTAGACACAATAGCAACAAATGCTAATGATTACACACATCCAACACACCCAGGCGACGATGCTTCTATTGATACAGGTGCTCTTACAGGAGCAGTTGTAATATCAGATTTAGACTTTAATGTTACAACAGACACACTAGGTCATGTTACAGATGCTAATGCTACCGTCGCTACTAGAACGTTAACACTTGCTAATTTAGGTTATACTGGTGAAACAAATGCCACAGCGGACCAAACTAAAGCTGATATTGAAGGTCTTAGCATTGAATTGCCTGCGGCAAACTTAACTGGTACAATAGCTGCAGCTAGACTCTCTACAGCAACTACACAAGTAGAGAGTGATGATAGTACAAAGATTGCTACGACTGCTTATGTTACAGATAAAATTACTACACTTATTGGCGGTGCGCCAAGTACACTAAATGATCTTAATGAACTTGCGGCTGCTATAAACGATGATGCTAACTATAATACCACTCTCACTACAGCACTAGGTACTAAGTTACCACTCGCAGGCGGAGCTATGACAGGGCCAATTACTACTAACTCTACGTTTGATGGAGTAGATATAGCTGCAAGAGATGCTATATTAACAAGCACAACAACTACTGCTAACGCCGCATTGCCAAAAGCCGGTGGTGTTATGACTGGCGATCTACAACTTTATAAAGCTACTCCAATTATTACTCTACAAAGAAGTAATAACGCAACATTGCCAGGGTTAAGTTGGCAAGGTGCAGGTGGTGCAGAAGCGGCAAGTATAAAACTGGATGGCACAAGCGGAGCAACAAACACGCTTATTATGAGTACATATAATGGCTCAACTATGGCTGAAAGATTGAGACTTATGACTTCAGCCGCTGGTGGCATAGCCGTTACTGGCACTATTAGTGTAACTGGCACAGTTGATGGTGTAGATATTGCGGCACGAGATGCAATACTTACAAGTACAACAACCACAGCCAATGCTGCTTTACCTAAAGCTGGTGGTACTATGACTGGCAACCTTACGGTTAGTATACCTGATAGCGGCGGCGCTCCAGCAACAACGGCAATATTGCAGCTAAACGGTTATGAAGGCCGAGGTGCTGGTATAAAAATAAAAGACTCTGTAAATAGTGCAGCCAACGCTAATTCTCAAGAATGGTTTATGGGTACTGGGTATAGTCAGAGCGCATTTAATATTGGATATTCAAGTACTGGCAGTCAAACATCTTATACTGCACAAAATAAGTTAACTATTACCACCGCAGGCGACGTGGGCATTGGAACAGCTTCTCCACAGAAAAAATTAGAAGTTACAGGCGATCTTCAACTTGACGCAGACAATGCTAGTATTTGGTTAAAGTCTGGCGTAGCTGGAACTGCGGGTAAGATAAACTGGACATACAACTCAGAGGGCACAGTATACGCTTCTGCTGGAATAGATTACGACACAAGAGCCTCTACAGGATTTCACTTAGATGTAGGTTATCCAATTACTCTCGATACCTCCTCAAGTACTGGTATTAAATTTATAACCGCCACCGTTCAACGGGCTGTTATCAATAATAGTGGACTAGGCGTAACGGGAAACATAGCTGTCACTGGTACAGTAGACGGTGTAGACATACAAGCCCTTAATACCACAGCCAACGCCGCTTTACCAAAAGCTGGTGGTACTATGACAGGTAATCTTACTGTACAAAATGGTTCGCCAAGAGTTTTATTAACAGAAACAGGAGTTACAAATACACCTACTTGGTGGAGTATTGCTGATGGTGGAAATTATAATATACGATTAAACAATACTGGTGTATACCCTTTAGACATTGTTACTAATAGTACAAATGATGCTGTTATTCATATTAATGTGGGATATAACACCAACTTTGCCGCTGGAATAGATGTGACTGGTAACATAACAGTATCAGGTACTGTAGATGGACGAGATGTAGCCGCAGATGGTCTCAAGTTAAACGGCATAGAGACAGGCGCAACAGCTGACCAAACAGCGGCACAGATACTTACTGCTATTAAAACCGTAGACGGAACAGGCTCAGGTCTAGATGCTGATTTACTTGATGGACAACACGGCAGTTATTACCAAAAGAAAACAACAGTACAAGATGCGGCACCAAGTGGTGCTACTGGTGACTTATGGTACGAAAGTGACACTGGTTCATTTTATGTATATTATAGCGGCGCATGGGTTGATGTTGCTCCTGGTGTTGAAACTAATACTAATTTACAAATTAATAGTTTGGGTGTTGGTACAGCAGCAAGTGGTACAGCAGGCGAAATACGTGCTACTAATGACGTAACAGCGTACTACTCAGATGAAAGACTTAAAGATTTCCATGGTAATATTGATAGCGCATTAGATAAAGTTAATCAACTAAATGGGTATTACTTTACAGAAAATGAAACAGCTAAAGAACTAGGGTATGATAACGATAAGCGTCAAGTCGGTGTAAGCGCACAAGAAGTAGAAGCAGTACTTCCAGAAGTAGTTGCTGCAGCTCCTATTAGTGATGAATATTTAACAGTTAAATATGAAAAGTTAGCACCACTGTTTATTGAAGCAATCAAAGAAATTGATAAGAAGTATCAAGATAAAATTGATATGCTTATGGAAGAAATAAAAAAACTTAAAGGTAATTAATTATGGCAATTTCATTTCCAGGCAGTAAAAGCAATGGGCAAAATTTTACACACGGAAATAAGTCATGGACTTGGAATGGAGCCTCCTGGAAAGGCGCTACATCAGTGGGCGGCGATGCTGTAACATTAGGTGGTACGTCAGCTTCAAGTTTCCTACGCAGTGATGCTGATGATAGTACAACAGGTAATCTTTCAATGGAAAGTGGTCAATTAAAACTGGCCAACTTGGCAGCTGATCCTAGTACACCAATAACTGGAGGTATGTATTATAACACTACAGATAATGTTGCTAAAATATATAACGGAACCAGTTGGATAGGTTTTGCAACTTATGCTACTTTTTCAGGAAACGGCGGCAATTTTACTTATAATTTTACTGATAGTAACAATGTATCATACAGAGTACATGCGTTTACATCATCAGGAATATTTCAAAAGGGCGATAACAGTCCCATTGATATTATGATAGTAGGCGGAGGCGGCGGCGGAGGTGGTTCCACAGCCGGAGGCGGAGGCGCAGGTGGGTTGATTAACCATTCACTTACACCAACCGTCGGTGACTATAGTATTATAGTAGGCGCTGGTGGATCTGGAAGCCAAGTGTCTAACGACGGTGCCGTTAATAACACCAACGGGGGTTATTCAAGTGCCTTTGGTTATACAGCACTAGGCGGTGGTTATGGGTTTTCAGGCAGACCATCTGGATCTAGATTAGCCAACAGCGGAGGATCCGGCGGAGGTGGTGGATACTACAATGGTAACGATATTATAGATCATACACATTCGGGCTCTGGAACAGTTAATCAAGGTAATCGTGGAGGTTTCAGCGTCAACACCAGCCTATGGGGCGGAGCCGGAGGCGGCGGCGCAAGCAGCGTAGGTATAGACCAGGGTTCAACACGAGCAGGTGGAGCAGGAACAGATATGAGTAGTTTTTTTGGTACAAACTTTGGCGTTAGTGGATTTTTTGCTGGTGGCGGAGGTGGCGGTCAATACAATACTTCGGCTAATACTCCTGGAGGTTCTGGCGGCGGCGGTCAAGGTGGATCCGGAACCGCATCAACACGTTATCCAACAGCAGGAACTGCAAACACTGGTGGCGGCGGCGGCGGCGGTGGCACATATAGCACCAATCCTGGCGGTGGAGCAGGTGGATCCGGTATAGTTTTAATTAGGTATGAGATATAACATGGCACATTTTGCAAAAGTTTTAGACAATAGAGTAATAAATGTAATCGTTGCAGAACTCGATTACTTTGATACTTTTATTGATAGTAGTCCTGGAGAATGGATTCAGTGTTCCTACAATACACACGGTGGAGAACATTATGGAACTGACAGACAACCTGATGGAGGTACTGCACTAAGATATAATTATCCAGGTGTAGGATACAACTACAATCCTGTTGATGATGCATTTTTTCCAGATCAGCCATATCCTTCTTGGACATTAGATAAAACCAAATATCTTTGGGAATGCCCAGTTGCTGCGCCAGATACAGAAAATTTTTATAGTTGGAACGAAGATACACAGTCTTGGGCACAGTTAGCACCATAAGAGTATTTTGTATAAACTATACTAAAGTATACTAAAGTATACTAAAGTATACTAAAGCATAAGTATAAATATAAATAAGCAATCTTTAAGGATATATATATGGCAATTTCATTTCCAGGTAGCAAAAGTAATGGGCAAAAATTTACACACGGAAATAAGTCATGGACTTGGAATGGATCCTCCTGGAAAGGCACAACCTCAAACGGCGGTGATGCCACTAGCCTAGGTGGAGCATCTGCTACAAGTTTCTTACGTAGTGATCAGGAAGACAGCGGTATAGGTCTAAACTTGAATGGTGGTTCTTTAAACCAAGCCAATGATGCTACTCTTTATGTGACCGCATCTAATAATAGCGACTGGGGTATGAAGATCGATGCAAATGCTGCTTCTGGTAAAACAGAATATGGTATGACCATTGATATGCCTAGTAGTTTTAGCTATGGGCTTAGAGTTCGTAAAAACGGCGCAGACCATTTTAGGGTTGACTCTGCTGGCGCAATGATTGCTAGTAACTATGTTTGGCATGCAGGCAACGATGGCTCTGGTAGTGGACTAGACGCTGATTTACTTGACGGACAACAGGGCAGCTATTATATGCCAGCTAGTACAACATCAATAAATCAATCTAATCAGGTAAGCGGAAATACTTTCGCAACAACAAGTTCACCAGGCGGTGTTTTAGAATATCAACAAGCATCTGGATTAACAGATACAAAACTAGCTCCTGGTACTGACTGGTACAACAGTATTCGTATGGGGCATGGTAATCCTTATAGCTATTATAGTAATACTATTGCTGTAAAAATGACTGGTACAGGAGTGGGTGATTTATATACCCAAACTATCTCAAACAATGTTGCACAAGGTTGGAACAAACACTGGCATAATAATAATGACGGCTCTGGTAGTGGACTAGACGCTGATACAGTTGATGGGTTACATGCATCAGATCTCGGAGGAGGAGCAACTGTATCAACAACTGCTCCATCTAGTCCATCACAAGGTGATATGTGGTTTAATAGTACCACTGGTGTTACTGCTATGTATGTATGGTCAGGTACACAATGGGACCAGATGAGTAATAAGTTCTCTGCCACAGGTGGTACTGTAACTACATATGCAGCAGGTGGTCTTAACTATAAAATTCATACATTTACTTCATCAGGCACATTTACTGCTGAAGCTGCTGGTGTTGTGGATGTTCTAATGGTTGCTGGCGGTGGCGGTGGCGGTGGACATGCTAACCCAGGTGGTGCGGGTGCTGGAGGACTTATTTACATAAATTCACATGGCCTCACTCCTGGCACTTTCACTATTACAGTTGGGGCAGGTGGTGTAAACACTAATACTGGAACTTATGCTACTGCTGTTAAAGGTAATGACACTACAGGTATTGGACTTACTGCTAAAGGTGGCGGTGCTGGAGTAGTTTGGTCTGCGGCGGTGTTAGCCTCTTTAAATGGCGGGTCATCTGGTGGCTATGGTACTGGTGGTTCTGTTAATACTGGAGCATCTACAGCAACACAACCGTCACAATCAGGCGACTCAGGTGTTTACGGTTTCGGTAATCGTGGGGGCAATGGTACATACTTCGGAAACCCATATCCAGGCGGAGGTGGCGGTGGAGCAGGAGCTGTAGGGCAAAATTCACCTGGTGGTTCTACTGCAGGTGCTGGCGGTGCCGGACGCACTTACGATATCAGTGGTACTAGTACTACCTATGCAGGTGGTGGCGGTGGTGGCGGTTGGTCTGCTGTAAGTGGTATGGCAGGCGGCGCTGGTGGAGGTGGCCGCGGTGATTGTGCACTATCTAATGGTTCTGGTACATCATCCCGTGGTTTCACAAACAATTCCTCTATAGGTGAAAACGGATCTATTAACACTGGCGGAGGTGGCGGTGGCGCAGGGCGAACTGGTGGTCAGCTGTCAAGAGGCGGAAATGGTGGTTCAGGCATTGTCATCATTCGATACTTAGTTTAAGGAGAAATAATATGGCAACTTATGCAAAAGTTATAAATGGTGACGTAATCCAAGTAATTGTGGCCACCCAAGAAGTTATCGACAGCGGCGTTTTTGGAGAATCGAGTAATTGGATTCAAACATCTTACAACACCCATGGTAATCAGTACTTCGACTCAGAAACAGGTGAAATCAGTGGCGGTACTCCTTTACGTAAGAATTATGCTGGAATAGGTTATACTTACGATTCAGATCGTGATGCTTTCATTCCACCTCAACCATATAACTCTTGGACTCTTAACGAAGACACTTGCTTATGGGAACCCCCAGTAGCATATCCAGATGATTCGTTGAATGGTAAGATGTACTTTTGGAATGAAGATACTACCTCTTGGGTTCTTTCAGAATAACCCCAAAAAATTATTACTTAAACTCATATAAATAGTTACAACAACTTAAAGGTAATTAATTATGGCAATTTCATTTCCAGGTAGCAAAAGTAATGGGCAAAAATTTACACACGGAAATAAGTCATGGACTTGGAATGGATCCTCCTGGAAAGGCACAACCGCAAACGGCGGTGATGCCACTACACTTGGCAGTTTAACTAGTACTCAGTTCTTGCGCAGTGATGCTAGTGATACATTTACTGGTAATCTTAGCCTACACGGCAACTTGTTAATGACAGGTTCAGCTACTACTGCTAACCAGGCGAGAATAATTGACTTTACTGGGTTCGATAAAGAAGGCACTACTGATCCATCAGACAGAGCTTACATCCAACATACTACAAATACAGGCGGACACGCAGGTTCTGTTCTTGTAATCAGTAGCAAGAATGATATTCAAGACGGTATTGCATTTTCAACACACAGTAGTAGTAATCTACTACATAACTCAAATAAAATATGGACAGCAGGTAATGACGGTTCTGGTTCAGGACTAGACGCAGATACTGTAGATGGCATTCAAGGAGCAAACTTACTGCGGAGTGACATAACTACATCAATAAAAATAGCTCAAGGAACAACCGCTCAAAGACCAACTCTATCTGCTTCTGATGTGGGTTATATGCGATATAACACTACTAACAGTGAATTTGAGTTTTGGCACGGAGATTCTTGGGTTACAAAATTAAAGGGTGGAATTGACCTTGAGTTTCTCATTGTTGGCGGCGGCGGCGGTGGCGGCGGTTATGACGGTGGGCACTACGGTGCTTCAGGAGGATCAGGTGCTTTAATCTCTGGTGCTCTTTCTATGGTAAGTGAAACTATTAATGTATATATTGGCGGCGGCGGATCGTTAGGAGCAAGTCAATTGACAAATGGTGGCTCTGGAAGTGGAGGTAGTTCTTCATACGGTCCAGGAGGCTTAGGAGGTCGAGCTGGAACCAGCGGCACTTCTGGCGCAGGTGGTGGTGGAGGAGGTGCAACTGCACTCACATCTACAGTTGATATCGCAGTTGTAGGCGGTGGTGGTGGCGGTGGCGGCGGTAATGAAGGTAATCAAAACGAGCAAGCTCCAGGAGGTGGTGGAGTTGTTACTTCTAGAGGTAGTCAATCAGGTACAACTGGTGGCGGTGGATTTAATTATAGTGGAGATGGCGGCGGCGGCGGCGCTGGCGGTGGTGGTAAAACTGGTGGTACTGGGCAGGCACAAGGAGTTGCTGCAGGTTCATCTGGAGGCACCAACTACACTTCATCGGAAGTGTCATCCGTCACTGCAGTAAACGGTCCTAATGGAGCTAGTAATAGTACCTCCACTACTAGTGGAGCTTCATATGGGAGTTCATCTAATTTCTCATATAGCAGTGGAAGCGGTCGAGGTGGCAAAAGTCAAGCTTCAGGAGGTGGTGGAATTGCTATAATTAGGTACCAGTCTTTAACAGCTCTAGCAGTAGGTGGCACAGTAACAACTAGCGGTGGGTATCAAATACATACCTTTACTTCTAATGGTACATTCGTACCGTCATAAAAAGGAAGAAAAATGGCAAATTATGCAAAGATAGGGTTAAATAATCTCGTTTTAGCGGTTCAGTTTATAAACAATAAAGAATGTACTAATGATGAAGCAGAGTTTGTAGATCAGCTAGGTATTGATAGGCTAATTGAACTTACAGGACATGAAACATGGGTTCGATGTTCATTTAATACTAGTGGTGGGGTAAATTTAACAGGTAACTCTCCTTTTAGATTAAATTATCCTAGTGCTGGGTGGTATTATGACGCTACATTGGACGGGTTTATAGAACCTGTTAATCAAGATGTGCCAACTTGGGTACTAAATGAAACAACTGGGCTTAGAGAAGCACCTACTCCTTACCCAACAGATGGTGAACGATATAAATGGAGTAACGACACCCTAGCTTGGGTACAGTTAGCACCAGAAGAGTATTTTGTATAAAGTATAAATATACATAAGCAATCTTTAAGGATATACGTATGGCATTAAGTAAAGGTTTTGAACTCGCAAAATTAGGCAGTGGACTAGATGTAAACCAATCAACAGGCGAAGTAGTAGCTATTTCCATGGATACAGATGTTGTATCCGAAGGAACTACTAATATATATTTCACAGACGCAAGAGTAGACAATAGGGTAGCTAGTTTATTAGCTGGAGGCACAACAGGTAATATTGTTACAACTGGCTACATAGCTGGCCCAGCAACATTTACAATTGATCCAGCAGGTGTTGGAGATAACACAGGTACAGTTGTTATAGCAGGTAATTTACAAGTAGATGGTACACAAACAACAATTAATAGTACAACACTTGATGTTGATGATTTAAATATTACAGTAGCAAGTGGTGCCGCTAATGGCGCAGCCGCTAATGGCGCTGGACTAACAGTTGACGGTGCTGGTGCTAACATTACGTATACACATGCCACAACTAGTTGGGACTTTAATAAAGATATAAACGTAACAGGTACTACAACAACCGATCAATACTTATATGTTAATAGCCCTAACGGAACACAGCTTCAGCTACGTTCAGAAGATGCATATACTACTTTAGGTGTTGGAAATAGAAATCTTAATATTACTGCTAATAGAACTATATTTTTAGATGATGCTTTTGCAGAAGTAATGAGAATTAATGATGATGGTAATGTTGGTATTGGCACAACCACCCCTACTAGGATGTTGGAAGTGTACAACACCAGTTCTAGTATGCTTGCACAATTCAAAAGCGGCTCTGGTGACGATGCGTTTATTTGTTTTGCAAATAATACATCTACTGCTGATGGAGTAAGAGTTGGGTCTAAAGGTAATGACTTAGTATTATCTACATTATTTACTCCGAGGGTTACAGTTAAATACGCTGGCAATGTGGGTATTGGGACAGATGCACCTGCGAGTGCTCTACATGTTAGAGGTACAGCATCAACAGTAGGAGCTACTCGTTCTGTAGTTACTCTTACAGATGATACTGCGATGGGAATAAATGTTGGTAGTGGTGTTGCGTTTAGAGGGTTATATACTTCAGCAGGTCTAGAAGCTAATTATGGTGGAATTTTTGCTGGTAAATCAAATGCAAACTCTGGTAACGCAAATGGATATCTATCTTTATCATACTCTGCTAGTGGTACATTAACCGAAGGTATTCGTATTAGTGAAACTGGTAAAGTTGGTATTGGTGACTCCACACCAACTGCAAATGGATTAACTGTTTTTAGTTCAGTTACAGGAGCGTCAAGACTAAATTTGCATATTGGCGGCAGTGGTACTGTGCCAAACTCAGGCAGTTATAATACAATATCAAACAACCAGCACGCTGATATATTAATTTCGTCTAACGCTTATATAAACGGTAACGGGAATCCTGTTATAATATCTAATCATGCTAATATGGGTGGAACAGGTATAAAAATTTCTGGTGCAAATGGATCACATGATATTAAATTTTACACTTCGAATGCAGCTAACTTTGTAAGAGGAACTGAACTAACAAATACAGAACGGATGACCATTAGTAAGTACGGTAACGTTGGTATTGGGACATCTACATTTGGTGTAAATGGTAAGTTGCAAGTTGCTGGAGGTATAGGGTTAACTGGTAATTCAGAAATTCGTCAAAGTACTAACAGTGACGGTAACACTTTAAGATTTCTAGGTACCCAATTTGTTGCAGGTGCTGCTAACTCTCATAGCTATAGTTATACTGGCGGTGCACTTATAGCAGCTAGGGCATCGGCCCACAACGCACTTTTGTTTGATGTAGGTACATCTGGCACATCAGGTCATAAGTTAAAAGTATTAAATGATAGTAGTGGTGTTGGTGGTTCTTTGCAATATCTTCATGGTAGTGATACGAGGTTTATTGTTAAAAGTTCAACAGGCAACGTTGGTATTGGTACAGCTACACCTAGCACGAAACTAGATATTTCAACATCTGGTGCTGATGGTATTACTTTAAATGCAGATACTGTTACTTCAACAGCTTCTAATAGATTATTCTTTAATAACGGAACTGCAGGAAAAGCTGTTGGTTTATACAACTCATTTAATGCATTAAGATTTACAGTTCTAGCTACACCTGGAACAAGTACAGGTACTGAAAAAATGCGGCTTACCGAAGCTGGATTTCTAAGTCTTGGTGGTCATGCTCCAGCAACAATATTAGATATTGCCAACGTGGGTGGTGCTCACGGACTTGCTCTAAATGCAGATGCAAACAATGCCACACTTTCTAGTAGATTATTCCTTAATAATGGAACAGCTGGTAAAGCAATTTCTATAATGAATAATGGAAATAATCTTTCTATATCAACTGCTGCTACACCAGGATCAGGTTCTGGGTCTGAAAAAGTTAGAATATTAGAAAATGGTAATGTTGGTATTGGTACAACTAACCCTATAATGGTTGGCGGAGGTACGGGGTTAGTCATAAACGGCGGCGCTAATCAGGCTCGTTTTGCGTTGAGGAATGATGCTACAGGTGATGGCTCAGGTGCTGGATTTCACCTTGCTGTTACTAGTGGTAGTGGCTCTAACGGAGGCCAAGCAATTTTTGAGCAACGTCAAAACAATATAATAGCTTTTAATCTATATGGCTCAGAAGCTATGCGCATCTTACCATCAGGTAATGTTGGTATTGGGACGACTTCGCCTAGTCAAAAACTTGATGTAGCTGGTAACATAGCACTATCAGGCACAGTAGATGGTGTAGATATAGCCGCAAGAGACGGCGTACTTACAAGCACAACAACAACAGCAAATGCGGCTTTACCAAAAGCTGGTGGCACTATAACAGGTGATGTATCTTTTACTAATGGTAATAAAGCTGTATTTGGAGGTACTGGCAACGGTGAACTAGAGATATACGCTCATGCTACAAACAATAATGTTTACATATCTGAAAACGCCGCCGGTAACCTTAATTTAGGCGCAGATAATTTCAACATATACACAAATGCGTTTACAAAGCAAGTAGCATCATTTACAGCTGGAAGTGCTAAACTATTAAATGACGGTAATGAGAAACTAGCCACAACAGCTACAGGTATAGATGTAACAGGTAATATAACTGTATCAGGCTACATAGCTGGCCCAGCAGTATTAACTATTGATCCAGCAGGTGTTGGCGATAATACAGGTAAGGTTGTTATCGCAGGTGACTTACAAATAGATGGTACAACTACAACAATTAACAGTACAACACTAACAGTAGATGATTTAAATATCACACTTGCCAGTGGCGCCGCTGACAGCGCAGCCGCTAATGGAGCTGGTATTACTGTAGATGGAGCTAACGCTACTATCACATATGACGGCACAAATGACGAGTGGGACTTTAATAAAGACGTAAACGTAACAGGTAACATAGCACTATCAGGCACAGTAGATGGTGTAGACATAGCCGCAAGAGACGGCGTACTTACAAGTACAACAACAACAGCCAATGCGGCTTTACCAAAAGCTGGTGGAGCCATAACAGGTGCTATCACAACTAACAGCACCTTTGACGGGCGTAACGTGTCCGTAGATGGAGACAAGCTAGATCTTATTGAAGCAGGCGCCACAGCAGACCAAACTGCTGCGCAACTTCTGACAGCCATCAAGACTGTTGATGGTACTGGTTCCGGATTAGATGCTGATTTGCTGGATGGGCAGCAGGGTTCTTATTACTACAGTTCAGGTAATCCACCGCCTTTAACTGCTGACCCCACTCTAACATTAACTGGCGATGCCACTGGCTCAGCTACATTTACTAACCTTGGTAATGCTACACTGACCGTTGCTATTGCTGATGATAGTCATAATCACACCTTGGCAAACATAGACCAGGTTACTATTAATAACACTAATGACTTAGACACCTACAATACCAGAGGACTATACAACTGGAGTAGCAGCAATCCTGCCAACAGCCCTTATGCTTACGGGTCTATGTTAGTACTACCAGACGGAAGCCAATCGCAACAGCTATTACAAACATATGGTGGCACAGCTAACACAGTAAGTCTTTATGGCAGACGTAAAACAAGCGGCACTTGGGATACAACTTGGACACAGTATTTTAGTGATCATTACCACCCCAACGCTGATACCCTAACAACAGCTAGAAATATTAACGGTGTAGCATTTGACGGGTCTATTGACATTACTGTAGCAGACGCTACTAAGCTACCACTAGCTGGCGGCACTTTAACTGGTGGCCTTACGATTAACGAGAATGGCGACAGTCTTCATTTACGAAATACAACCAATGGTGGCAGTGTAGGTGTTTCTTTCAGCTCAAACGTCCCTGCTAGTCAAATTGGTCATTTGAGATTTTCACATTCAGATACAGTGACATACGGCTCTGGTGCAGCGTTTGTCTTAGGTAGTACCGAAGCAACTACAACTATCCTCGCTGATGGTAAGCTGATGTTTGATGAGGGCATCTATTCTAAACCAGCAACAGGTACAGGCGCTGGTACTAGAAAAGATGCTAACTGGGATACAGCTTATACAACAGCCAATACAGCTAATACAACAGCCAACGCCGCTTTACCTAAAGCTGGCGGTACTATGACTGGTCCGCTAACCATTGATACAGACAACAACGCCAACGGTGGTCTTCGTCTTCTTGTAAACCAAACGAACCCTGAGCAAGACTTCTACTTTGCTCAAG